>Ga0268251_10000011_pt1 | contig 256904 bp, 225 predicted proteins | sample AgamicAsMae_FD_200527 | JGI IMG/M metagenome (GOLD analysis project Ga0268251, IMG submission 200527) | Agave microbial communities from Guanajuato, Mexico - As.Ma.e (v2) (version 2) | ecosystem: Host-associated > Plants > Phyllosphere > Phylloplane/Leaf | place: Guanajuato, Mexico... | reverse complement strand
TCACCCGCGGGCTTGAAAACCCAGAGGGCTAACGGGCTGTGGCATCAGGTGAAACTCAGTGACAGTTTACCCGTCTGTAGACGGGTAACTGAAGTGACTTTAAACATACAAGGGCATCAGGCCGCACGTTTCCCGTTCTACAACGCATCCTCAATCACCCACACGCTAACGCTTCCCCCTTTGCAGGTAAAAGTACCTTCGCCATCCGCCGCGGTGGTGACCGTTTCTTCACGATTGCCGAGAAAATCCCGCCACGTTTTGTTGCCGTAGTTTTCCCCCAGGCAAATCACCTTCTCGCCGTCGTCACCGTTCGACATGACCACCACGCAGCCGGGATCGTCCTCGGTGCCGCTGCGGCTGAAAGCGATGCAGTTTGGATGGTCAAAAAACAGCGTCTGCACGCCGTGGGCAAAGCGGTGGCGGGCAAGGATCAGCTCGTGGAGCTGCTCAATAACCGGCATGTCGATGTGATAGGTCTCGCCGTCGCCTCCCTTATCGTCATAGCAGGCGCCGAACAGATCCGGATAGAAAACGCTCGGCACGCCGTTTTCCCGCAGCAGGATCAGCGCATACGCCAGCGGTTTAAACCAGGCTTCCACCGGCGCTTCCAGCGCCTGCAGAGGCTGCGTGTCATGGTTAGCGACGAGGGTGACCGCATGGAACGGATCGGCCTCCACCAGCGTGCCGGTGAAGATTTGGCTCATGTCGTAATCCCGACCCTGGCGCGATGCCTCGTGGAATTTCATCTGCAGGGGGGCATCAAACAGCATGGTTTTACCGTCGACCTGGTCAATATAGGCCTGCAGTTTGTCCACCTCGTGGGACCAGTATTCCGCCACGATAAATAACGGCTGTTCGGCGACTTCCTGTACGTGCTCAATCCACTCTTTATAAAACCAGGCGGGAATATGCTTGACGGCGTCCAGACGAAAACCGTCGCAGCGCGTCTGTTCCATGACCCAGCGGGCCCAGTATTTGATCTCCTCGGTAACGGCGTGATTGCGAAAGTCGATATTTTCGCCCATCAGGTAATCGAAGTTACCCATCTCATCGTCGACCTGGTCGTTCCAGCCTTCGCCGGTGTAGTCGTTGACGATTTTAAAGATGCCGTCTTCATCGGGATTCTCAATATGGTCGACGCCGCTGAAGCATTTGTAATCCCAAATAAACTGCGAATATTGCCCGGCGCGGGCAGGGAAGGTGTAGCGTGTCCACGCTTCACACTCGACGATCTCATCATCGATTTGCGTGCGATCCTGCTCGTTCACGCGCTGAACACGGACAGGCTCTTTCTCATCTGCCCCCATTTTGTGGTTCACCACCACGTCCAGCAGTACGGCAATGTCGTTGCTTTTAAGGGCGTCGATGGCCTCCAGCAGCTGCGCTTTGTCACCGTACTTTGTGGCGATACTGCCTTTCTGATCAAACTCGCCGAGGTCGAATAGATCGTAACAGTCATAGCCAACCGAATACCCGCCGGAAGCCCCTTTATAGGCGGGAGGCAGCCAGATCATATTGATGCCGATTTCATTAAGATTGGGGGCTAACGCCGTGACTTCTCGCCACAATTCACCGCCAGCGGGGTAATACCAGTGAAAGCATTGTAACAGGGTGGGGTTTTTCATCGTCCGTGCTCCAGAAGCCATTTGGCAGACTTCTGGAGTATGGATGAAGAAATCATAATTGTGTGTCGCGGGTAACACTTTCTGGATAAAGAATATTCCCTGACAGCTTTCCATAGGTAGAGGTGATGGATTGCTGTTTACCGGTCTGATCGATGAGATTACGCAGTTCGTCCATCCGTATTTTCAGCAGGGCCTTTAACGTATTCTCATTGTCGAGGATCATCTCCAGCAGCGCACGCGCTTGCTCAACCTGAGCCGGGGGGCATGACATGATGGGCGTTTGCGAAATCTTTTCCACCAGTTGAACGTAATGCATTTCCTGCTCAATAAGCGCATCCCATTGACCAGAATGTGCGAGATTTAGCATAGCAATGCTCTGAGCATGTAACGCCTGCCAGTGGCTAAGCGCTGCGCTGGGATTATTCATCAAAATTATCCTGAAATAGAGGACGCATTGGGGCCGATTTGCTTCCACGCATCCGCAATGTTGTTTAATAAACCCTCGACTTCAACAATTGCGTCTACGTCGTTACTGACGTTCGCCAGTAATAAACGTCGAACCATATATTCGTACAAGGAGGCAAGATTACTGGATAGATCGCTCTCAACCTCCATGTTCAGTCCTGCTTTTAAACCGTTGTCGATGATGTTAATGGCTTTCGATAACGCTTCGCCTTTTTCACGAATTTGTCCGGCTTCCATGAACAAACGCGCGCGGACGAGGGCGCTCTGCGCCCCGTCGAACAACATGACAATCAGCTGGTGTGGACTGGCATTCATAACAGCGCTTTCTACTCCTATCTGCTGATAGGATTGAACACCAGAGGTCTTATACATATCCACTCCTGAAGGCTACGACTATTTTTGTGAGAACTGTTGGGTCAGGTAGTTGGCCGTACTGGTCATTTTGGTGACTAATACGTCCAGGCTGGTGAACTGCGCTTTGTAACGCGCCATGGTCGCATCAATAGAGGCTTCCATAGAATCGTAACGTTCGCCCAGGGTTTTCAGCGTTTTGTTAATACCGTCTTTCGCGTTCTGGATCACACCCGCGCTGCCGGTGCTGGTGCTGAGCATGGTGGTCAGCGTGTTGTTCATCTGGGTCGCCAGACCGGTTTTCTTTCCGTCACCGATAAAGTACTGCTGTACGGCGGTCGGGTTGTCGGTCAGCGCTTTTTTCAGCTTATCGGTATCCACCTTCAGGTTACCGACCGTACCGTCTGCGCCTTTCACTGGATCCTGGGTAATCCCGAGTTGAGCCATGATCTGAACGGAGCCGGCCTGCACTTCGGTCAGCAGACCGCGCAGCTGAGACTGGATCCCGCGCACATTTGCATCACCGACAAGCGCGCCGTTGCTGGCTGACTGGCCGCCAGCGCCAGCGTCGACCGGCACATATTTGGTCAGGCTATTAATGGTGGACTGCAGCGAGTTATACGCGGTTACCCAGTCCGTTACGGCTTTCTGGTTCGCATCCGTGGCGCGCGTCACTTCCAGCATTTCATCCGCTTTACTTTCTGCCTTCAGAGTGAAGGTCATCCCCGGCAGCGCATCGGAGATGGTGTTCGATTGACGCTCAATCTTGATGTCGTTCACGACGACAATCGCGTTCTGTGCCGCGGTATTTACCGTCAGCGCGCCGGTTTTGGCGGTTGAGTCGTAGCCGATTGCGCTTTGCAGCTTGTCGTCCCCGGTTACGCTGATGGTCATCTCGCCATCCATACCGGTGGTTTTCGATGAAAGCATCAGGCGGTAATCGCCGTCTTTCGCCTTGATTACGCTGGCGGTGACGTTGCCGTTCGCTTTATTGATCGCGCTCGCGATCCCGGCCAGCGACGTATCGCCATCGGCCAGGTTCACCTCTAAAGGCGTTTTTGTACCCGGCTGGGTAATCGTAATTTTACGCGTCGTGCCGGTCGTATCGCCCAGCAGCTCCGTGTTGGTGGTATAGGAGCCCGTCGTGAGCGCCTGTGCTTTTGCCACCTGGTTGACGTTAACCACATAAGAGCCGACGGATGCGTCAGCGGTAGTGGTTGCCGTAAAGGCCGTGTTGGTGCTGCTTACGGCGGTTGAGTTCCATGTGGTCGCTTTACCCAGCGCAGCGGTTGCAGTCTGCAGCGAGGTCATGGCACTCTGCAGCTTACCGTACGCGCTTAACTGTGCGTTATACGTCGATTGCTGGGTAGTAATCGTCGTCAGCTTGGTTCTTTCTGCTGCGTCCAACTGATTATATAAATCCCCGAGTCCTGCAGAACCTATCCCGAGGTTACTGATAGTAGCCATGTATATTTTCCTTAAATACGAAAGTAGTTCAGGACTCTTATCGGCCTCGAATAGTAAAAGTTTACGATGGCGAGAAAAAAATAATCCAAAGAATAGGCATGTCCTGGCGCGGTAAATGAAACGATTGCACTTTGGGACGATTTTTTAGCGCGTCAATAACACGGATAAGTGTGTGCCTTTTTTGGCATATTCCACGTAATAAAAAGACCTAAATAATAACCTTATGATAAATCTTAATTGATTTTTTAAAAATAAAATCGTTAATAATCATTTGGTTATGATTTTTTCGAAATTGATTCTAAAGTCTTTTCGGGACCCGTCGATAACCTTGTTGACGGTGAGAGACGCTGTGAGTGTTAGGCACCGGACCTAAAACCCAATTTTTGAAGGAAAGAAAATTATGGCAGTTATCAATACTAACCTGTTGTCCCTGACTACTCAGAACAACCTGAACAAATCTCAGTCTTCTCTGGGCACTGCTATTGAGCGTCTGTCTTCAGGTCTGCGTATCAACAGCGCGAAAGACGATGCCGCTGGCCAGGCGATTGCAAACCGCATGACCGCTCAGATCAAAGGTATGACTCAGGCAGCACGTAACGCCAACGACGGTATCTCCATGGCGCAGACTGCTGAAGGTTCCCTGAACGAAATCAACAACAACCTGCAGCGCGTTCGTGAACTGGCTGTTCAGGCAAGCAACGGCACCAACAGCACCTCTGACCTGGCCTCTCTGCAGGATGAAGTTACCGCTCGTCTGGCTGAAATCAACCGTGTTGCCAGCAAAACCGACTTCAACGGCATCAAACTGCTGGATGGTTCTGCTGGTACTGCTGGTGTGGTTAAAATTCAGGTTGGCGTAAACGACGGCGACACCATCGATCTGGATCTGAGCGGTGCTAAAGCTGACACCACCACTCTGGGTGTGAACGCAATCGACCTGAAAGCAATGACTGCTACCGATCTGGACACCATTGACAAAGCAATCGCTAAAGTTGATACCGCTCGTTCCGGTCTGGGTGCTGTGCAGAACCGCTTCACTTCTGCAATCAACAACCTGAACAACACCTCTAACAACCTGTCTGCTGCTCAGTCCCGTATCCAGGACGCTGACTACGCAACTGAAGTTTCCAACATGTCCCGCGCGCAGATCCTGCAGCAGGCTGGTACTTCTGTTCTGTCTCAGGCAAACCAGGTTCCACAGACCGTTCTGTCTCTGCTGCGTTAATATTACGCATCAAACCCCGCTTCGGCGGGGTTTTTTTGTCTCTGAATTTTGAGGATCCGCCCGTGAAACAGATCGTTATTACCCAGCCTAAACTGGTCGCAGATTTTTCCTGTGTCGGTGGGGAATGTCGTGAACATTGTTGTCAGGGCTGGACCATCGCGTTTGATAAATCCTCCGTTAACCGCTATCTGAACAGTAAAAATACCGCCATTCGTCACACGGCGAAAACGGCGATAAAAGTCACAAAAAAACAGTATGGCAACTGGGGCGAAGTGATTTTCCATACGGAAAGTAAAAATTGCCCGTTTATGGATACGGAAAAGCTCTGTTCTATTCATAGCGCCATGGGGGCTCAGGCGTTAAGCCCAACCTGTTCGACATTCCCACGGACAAACCGCGTCTATAAAACCGAAATTGAAAAATCGCTCAATCTCTCGTGTCCGGAAGTCACCCGACTGCTGTTGAACGATCGGGCGTCGATGTCGATGATGGAGTCCATCAGCGTTCAGCAGGACGTTAATAATGCGCCAGCTATGGATTTGAAGATTAAGGTCATCAATCTTTTCTGCCAGAACCTATTTAGCGTTGAGGCGGTGAGCGTTGAAGAACAGGTTTATGCCGTGGTGAAATTCCTCATGGTCGCTGAAAAGCTCGAAAACCTGGAAGAGAATATCGGCACGCTCGAAACGGTTTATTTTTCGCTGGTGAACGAGCTGGTGAGCGGTAAAATCAAGACGGAGTTAGGCGGGTTTAATCAGAACTACAGCCTGAAATTCGCGTTAATCTCGCTCATCCAAAGTTACTTTACGAAGAAAGCGACGGCCCGCGGTGGCGCCGTATTAAACCGTTATTTTGACCAGCTTTATCAACAGTTTGAATCTGTCGATGACACCGTTTCGGCAGAAAAGGTCATGGAAAACATCGAGTCCGTCTGGCGCGATGTGGCGGGCGGTTACCTGACGGAAAACGATCACCTGTTTAAGAACTTTTTTAAATACAAGCTCTGGGAGCAGGGCTTTCCGCAGAGCAACGGCCGCAGCATGTTGAATAATCTCTATTTAATCGTCGCGGAGTTCTATTTCCTCAAATCGCTGCTTGCCGGTCAGGCCATCGCGGCGGGGAAAATTGAACAAGACAATATTATTGACGTTATTTACAGCTTCCACTCCCTGAGCCAGCATAATCAGGAAGCAGGAAAGCTCTTTCATCAACATATAGATAGCGTCAAATTGGGCGACGATATCTCATTGCTGCAACTGTTAATTTAGCCAGAAAAGTTGCCCCTGATGCAGGCAACCTCAGAATAACCTCACTTTATCCCCCTTTTTCATCCAATTGAACGCCCTGCAGAATCGGATAATCATGCCGATAACTCAACTAACGCAGGGCTGTTTATCGTGAATTCACTCTATACCGCTGAAGGTGTAATGGATAAACACTCGCTGTGGCAGCGTTATGTCCCGCTGGTGCGTCACGAAGCATTGCGCCTCCAGGTGCGTTTGCCGGCGAGCGTGGAACTTGACGATCTGCTACAGGCGGGCGGTATCGGGTTATTGAATGCAGTTGACCGATACGACGCTCTGCAAGGAACGGCATTTACGACTTACGCAGTTCAGCGTATTCGTGGTGCGATGCTGGACGAGCTGCGCAGCCGCGACTGGGTGCCGCGCAGCGTTCGCCGCAACGCGCGCGAAGTGGCGCATGCGATGGGGCAGCTGGAACAGGAACTGGGACGCAACGCAACGGAAACCGAAGTGGCGGAACGTCTTGGCATTGCTGTTGAAGAGTATCGTCAGATGTTGCTCGATACCAATAATAGCCAACTCTTCTCCTATGACGAGTGGCGCGAAGAGCATGGCGATAGCATCGAGCTGGTGACGGACGAGCACCAGCAGGAAAACCCGTTACACCATTTAATGGAAGGGAATTTACGCCAGCGCGTAATGGAAGCGATTGAGGCTCTGCCTGAGCGCGAACAGCTGGTGTTGACCCTTTATTACCAGGAAGAGCTTAATCTCAAAGAGATTGGCGCGGTTCTGGAGGTGGGGGAGTCGCGGGTTAGCCAGCTGCACAGCCAGGCCATTAAACGCTTACGAACCAAGCTGGGTAAGTTATAGGTGATTCAATCACCCGAAAAATGCCGCACAACGTATTGACAACCAGGAGTTATCATGACGGTGCAGCAATCTAAAAGACGGCCTTTAAGCCGCTACCTGAAAGACTTTAAACACAGCCAGACGCATTGCGCCCACTGTAACAAATTACTCGATCGTATCACGCTGGTTCGCCGCGGCGAGATCGTGAATAAAATCGCAATCTCTCGCCTCGACACGTTAATGGATGAAGCCGCGTGGCTCGAAGAGCAAAAAGAGTGGGTGGCGCTTTGCCGTTTCTGTGGCGATCTTCACTGCAAAGAGCAAAGCGACTTCTTCGACATCATCGGCTTCAAGCAGTTCCTGTTCGAACAAACGGAGATGAGCCACGGCACCGTGCGCGAATATGTGGTTCGCCTGCGCCGCCTTGGTCAGCATCTGACCGTTAACAATATCTCTCGCGATCTGCTCAAGACCGGTTATCTGGATGAAAATCTGGAGCCGTGGTTGCCTGCAACCAGCACCAACAACTACCGTATTGCGCTGCGCAAGTATGCGCAATATAAGGTGCAAATGCCGGGTTCCTTGAAGCAGAAAGCGCTCGCCGGAACAACTTCTGATATATATTAAAAAAGAATAAGATGTAGCGCAGTCGCCTTTGACGTTGCAGGCGATTTCTCTACACTACGTAAAAATTCCACTATATCGGGGTATTTATGAAATTTGCACTTCTGGGTCGTCAGGCGCTGATGGGAGTTATGGCCGTCGCGCTGGTTGCGGGCATGAGCGTAAAAACGTTCGCCGCAGAAAACCTGCTGAATAAAGTAAAAGAGCGCGGCACGCTGCTGGTTGGGCTGGAAGGAACCTATCCTCCGTTCAGTTTCCAGGGTGATGACGGCAAACTCACCGGTTTTGAAGTGGAATTTGCAGAAGAACTGGCGAAACACCTCGGCGTTAAGGCCTCGCTGAAACCGACCAAATGGGACGGTATGCTGGCTTCGCTGGACTCCAAACGCATTGACGTGGTGATTAACCAGGTGACCATTTCTGACGAGCGTAAGAAGAAGTATGACTTCTCCACGCCGTACACCGTGTCCGGTATTCAGGCGCTGGTGAAGAAAGGTAACGAAGGCTCCATCAAAACCGCTGCCGATCTGAAAGGTAAAAAAGTTGGCGTCGGTCTGGGAACCAACTACGAAGAGTGGCTGCGCCAGAACGTTCAGGGTGTGGATATCCGCACTTATGATGATGACCCGACGAAATATCAGGACCTGCGCGTAGGCCGCATCGACGCCATTCTGGTTGACCGTCTGGCCGCTTTGGATCTGGTGAAGAAAACCAACAATACCCTCGCGGTAGCGGGTGATGCGTTCTCTCGTCAGGAATCCGGCGTGGCCGTTCGTAAAGGCAATGAGGATCTGGTGAAAGCCATTGATTCCGCGATTGCTGACATGCAGAAAGACGGCAGCCTGAAGGCGCTGTCTGAGAAGTGGTTCGGGGCAGACGTCACCAAATAAGTCGGTGACGTGAAAAAAAGGCGCTTTTAAAAGCGCCTTTTTTATTTCTTACGCGTCTGCGTGCATAATGAAAAATATCACATTTTGTCTGAGTTACCGGAGAATCCATGTCACTACAGAATCTAACGCGCTTTCCCCGTCTGGAGTTTATCGGTGCGCCGACGCCGCTGGAGTACCTGCCGCGACTTTCTGATTATCTGGGACGCGATATTTTTATTAAGCGCGATGACGTGACGCCGATGGCGATGGGCGGCAATAAGCTGCGCAAGCTGGAGTTTCTGGCGGCTGACGCGCTGCGCGAAGGGGCAGACACGCTGATCACCGCCGGGGCCATTCAGTCTAACCACGTTCGTCAGACGGCGGCCGTGGCGGCAAAGCTCGGGCTTCACTGCGTGGCCCTGCTGGAAAACCCGATAGGTACGCAGGCGGAAAACTATCTGACCAACGGTAACCGTCTGCTGCTGGATCTGTTTAACGTGCAGGTGGAGATGGTGGATGCGTTGACCGACCCGACCTCGCAGCTTGACGAACTGGCCACGCGTCTGGAAGCGCAGGGTTTCCGTCCCTACGTTATTCCCGTCGGTGGTTCGAATGCGCTGGGCGCGCTGGGGTATGTGGAAAGTGCGCTGGAAATTGCGCAGCAGTGCGAGGGCGCCGTTAGCCTCTCGTCGGTGGTCGTCGCGTCCGGAAGCGCGGGCACGCATGCCGGGCTGGCGGTGGGGCTTGAACAGCTGCTGCCGGAGGTTGAGCTGATTGGCGTGACGGTGTCCCGCAGCGTCGCGGACCAGAAGCCAAAAGTAGTGACTCTGCAACAGGCGGTGGCAGAGCAGCTGGAGCTGAAGGCCAGGGCCGAGATCCGGCTTTGGGATGACTATTTTGCACCGGGTTACGGGACGCCTAACGAAGAGGGGATGGAAGCAGTTAAGCTGCTGGCGCGCCTTGAGGGTATACTGCTCGATCCGGTCTACACGGGCAAAGCGATGGCCGGGCTTATCGATGGCATTGCGCAGAAACGCTTTAAGGATGAAGGGCCGATTTTATTTGTGCACACCGGCGGGGCGCCCGCGCTGTTTGCTTATCATCCTCATGTCTAAAAATCAGGTCGAAAAATAATAATGCAAGAAAGTATTCAACTGGTTATTGATTCGCTGCCGTTCCTGCTGAAAGGTGCGGTATTTACGTTACAGCTCAGTATCGGCGGGATGTTCTTCGGGCTGGTGCTGGGTTTTATTCTGGCCTTAATGCGCATGTCGCCCATCCTGCCGGTACGCTGGCTGGCGCGCTTTTATATCTCCGTGTTTCGCGGTACGCCGCTCATCGCCCAGCTCTTTATGATCTACTACGGTTTACCGCAGTTCGGGATCGAGCTGGATCCGATCCCGGCGGCAATGATTGGGCTGTCGCTCAATACGGCGGCCTATACCTCCGAAACCCTCCGCGCGGCGATCTCGTCAATTGATAAAGGCCAGTGGGAAGCGGCGGCCAGTATCGGGATGACGCCGTGGCAGACGCTGCGTCGCGCGATTCTGCCGCAGGCTGCACGGGTAGCGCTTCCGCCGCTGAGCAACAGCTTCATCAGCCTGGTGAAAGACACCTCACTCGCAGCAACCATTCAGGTGCCGGAGCTGTTCCGTCAGGCGCAGCTCATTACCTCACGCACCCTTGAAGTTTTCACCATGTATCTGGCCGCCTCGCTGATCTACTGGGTGATGGCGACGGTGTTGTCCGCGCTGCAAAACTATTTTGAAAACCAGCTTAACCGCCAGGAGCGTGATCCAAAATGAGTGCTATCGACGTTAAAAACCTGGTGAAAAAATTCCACGGGCAAACGGTGCTCCACGGGATCGACCTGGAAGTTGAGCAGGGCGAAGTAGTGGCGATTATTGGCCCGAGCGGATCGGGTAAAACTACGCTGCTGCGCAGTATCAACCTGCTTGAACAGCCGGAAGGGGGCACCATTCGGGTTGGGGAGATAACGATTGATACCGGTAAATCCATCAGCCAGCAGAAAGGGTTGATTCGCCGCCTGCGTCAGCATGTTGGCTTTGTGTTCCAGAGCTTCAACCTTTTCCCGCACCGCACGGTGCTGGAGAATATTATTGAAGGACCGGTCATAGTAAAAGGTGAGCCAAAAGAAGAAGCGACGGCTCGCGCGCGCGAATTGCTCGCCAAAGTCGGGCTCGCAGGTAAAGAAACCAGCTATCCGCGCCGCCTGTCGGGGGGGCAACAGCAGCGCGTGGCGATAGCGCGGGCGCTGGCGATGCGGCCTGATGTGATCCTCTTTGATGAACCGACCTCCGCGCTCGATCCCGAGCTGGTGGGTGAGGTGCTGAACACCATCCGCCAGCTGGCGCAGGAAAAACGCACCATGGTCATCGTGACGCATGAGATGAGCTTTGCGCGCGATGTGGCGGACAGGGCCATCTTTATGGACCAGGGGCGAATTGTGGAGCAGGGACCGGCGAAAAGCTTATTTGCTAATCCTCAGCAGCCGCGAACCCGTCAGTTCCTGGAAAAATTCCTCATGCAGTAGCATTTCTGCACTGATTTGCTCCAGAAACTTTCTCTGGAGCAAATTATTCTCGCTCTACTCCTTAAACGATGTTCTTTTATTCCGCCCGGCCAGAATAGCCCTTATCTATAGCGCAGTTGCACTATTGCCGATATTTTGTAGTTAGAAATAAGTTTTATGTGTTAGTTTATATTCACCATAATAATGATTATCTTTTCAGAGGCTTCTTTTAGTAAGTATGAAGGATTCAGACTTTTTCACCTGGCGACGGGATTGCTCCCTCCGGTTTCAGGAATTGACCTGTGCCGCCGAGGTATATCAGGAACTTCAGCGACAAACTCAGGCGCTGGAATTCGATTATTACGCACTCTGTGTGCGCCATCCCGTGCCGTTTACGCGACCTAAAATTTCTGTGTATGCCACTTATCCGCAGCAGTGGCTGGCGCAATATCAATCAGCGAACTATTTCACCATCGATCCGGTGCTTAAGCCGGAGAATTTCATTCAGGGGCATTTACCCTGGACGGACGCATTATTCGCGGATGCTCAGGAATTATGGAGCAGTGCGCAGGACTTCGGCTTACGTTCGGGAATAACGCAGTGTCTGATGCTGCCTAATCATGCGCTCGGCTTCCTCTCTGTTTCTCGTACTAGCGTGCAGGAAGGACCATTTGCCGGCGAGGAAATAGAGCTGCGGCTTCAGATGCTGCTGCAAATGGCATTAACCGCGCTGTTGCGTTTTGAAGATGAGATGGTTATGCCGCCTGAGATGAAATTCAGCAAACGCGAACGAGAAATTCTGAAATGGACTGCGGAAGGGAAGACGTCTGCGGAAATAGCGATCATTCTCTCTATATCAGAGAATACGGTTAACTTCCATCAGAAGAATATGCAGAAAAAATTTAATGCGCCAAACAAGACGCAGATAGCCTGTTACGCGGCGGCTACGGGATTGATCTGATTAGAGAGTACGTTCTGCGTGACAGACGAGTGGACGGCTGAATGCACTGCATCCAGCCGTTTTTTGTTACTGGCGGTACGCTTGTTTGATTTGCTTAACGGTGTTAGCAAATACGGCCGATTCCGCCTGGTCTTCCATCTGCGCGATTTGTTTTTCCATTTTAATGATCACACGACCAGCGTCAGCCTGGCCCATCGCCTGCAGCATCAGCGTTAGCAGCGCTTTCAGGCAGTTTACTTCCTGTGCCAGTTCCTGGTTATTCTCCGCAGTGGCAAATTCAGGTGTGCTCATTTATTTTCCTCATTATTAAACGGCGCTAAAGCGCGACGACGAAAGTCAAGGCGGCGGAGTATACCACAAGCTGCAGCAAAAAATGCAGCGGTTGTTTTTCGTACTTTTACGTCGGTGTTTATTTGCGTAAACGCAGCCAGACGGTAAACTGATGCTCTGGTACGGCTATTAATTGTTTGCGCCTGGTTTACTTGCCGTTAATTATTGTTACAAAAAATTGAGGACAGTTTTTCCGCGAGAAAAACATGCAAGCTTTTTGTAACTTTTTGAATACAGATGCTTAAAAAAGCCGGAAAAGCTCTGATGGCAGGGCTCTCTTTCCATGGACTGTACAGGCTAATTTCCAAAAACGAGACCAAAATCGAATGGCCGATTTTTTAACGTTTTAATCTTGTGATGAAAACCGTTAATATAAGCCAAATTATCACTCAGTAGCGTTATCCCTATTCTGGAGACATTTCCTTTGATCAACGTCCTTCTTGTTGATGACCACGAACTGGTGCGCGCAGGGATACGACGCATTCTTGAAGATATTAAAGGTATTAAAGTTGCCGGTGAGGCGTGCTGTGGGGAAGATGCCGTAAAATGGTGCCGCACAAACTCGGCCGATGTGGTGCTGATGGATATGAACATGCCCGGTATCGGTGGTCTTGAGGCAACACGCAAAATCGCGCGTACCTTTGTTGATACGAAAGTCATCATGCTGACCGTGCATACTGAAAACCCACTGCCCGCGAAGGTGATGCAGGCGGGTGCAGCTGGTTACCTGAGCAAAGGTGCCGCTCCGCAGGAAGTCGTCAATGCTATCCGTTCTGTTTTTGCCGGGCAGCGTTACATTGCCTCTGACATTGCGCAGCAGATGGCGCTGAGCCAGATTGAACCCGAGAAAACGGAATCGCCGTTTGCCAGTTTGTCTGAGCGTGAATTGCAGATTATGCTGATGATCACTAAGGGTCAGAAAGTGAATGAGATCTCAGAACAGCTGAATCTCAGCCCGAAAACGGTCAACAGCTATCGTTATCGAATGTTCAGTAAACTGAACATCCATGGTGATGTTGAACTGACTCATCTGGCCATCCGGCACGGTTTATGTAACGCGGAGACGTTGTTAAGTCAGTGAGTGATGTATTCGATTCAAAAGCATTTCTGAAAACCGTAACCAGCCAGCCAGGCGTCTATCGGATGTATGACGCTGGCGGTACGGTTATCTATGTGGGGAAGGCCAAAGATCTTAAAAAACGTCTTTCCAGCTATTTCCGCAGCAACCTTGCCTCCCGTAAGACCGAAGCGCTGGTCTCACTTATTCAGAATATTGATGTCACCGTGACGCATACCGAGACGGAAGCGCTGCTGCTTGAGCACAACTATATTAAGCTCTACCAGCCGCGCTATAACGTGCTGCTGCGGGACGACAAGTCCTATCCGTTTATCTTTCTGAGTGGCGATACCCATCCGCGGCTCGCGATGCACCGCGGCGCAAAACATGCGAAGGGTGAATATTTCGGCCCCTTCCCGAATGGCTATGCCGTGCGGGAGACGCTGGCGCTGCTGCAAAAAATCTTCCCGATCCGCCAGTGTGAAAACAGCGTCTACCGCAACCGCTCGCGCCCGTGTCTGCAGTACCAGATTGGTCGCTGCCTTGGCCCCTGCGTTGCCGGGCTGGTCAGTGAAGACGAGTATGCGCAGCAGGTAGAATATGTACGCCTGTTCTTAGCCGGCAAAGACGATCAGGTTTTAACCCAGCTGATTGCGCGAATGGAAAAAGCCAGCGCCGCGCTTGAGTTTGAAGAGGCTGCACGGATCCGCGACCAAATCCAGGCGGTGCGCAGAGTCACTGAGAAACAGTTTGTCTCAAATACCGGTGACGATCTCGACGTTATCGGCGTGGCCTTCGACGCCGGCATGGCCTGCGTGCATGTGCTGTTCATTCGCCAGGGAAAAGTGCTCGGCAGCCGCAGTTATTTCCCGAAAGTGCCTGGCGGCACTGAGCTGGGAGAAGTGGTGGAAACGTTTGTCGGCCAGTTCTATCTGCAGGGCAGCCAGATGCGCACGTTGCCCTCCGAGATCTTGCTTGATTTTAATCTTGACGATAAAACCCTGCTGGCCGATTCGCTTTCCGAACTGGCAGGCCGTCGGGTCAATGTTCAAACCAAACCGCGCGGCGATCGTGCGCGCTATCTGAAGCTGGCGCGAACCAACGCGGCGACGGCGCTCACCACGAAACTGTCCCAGCAATCCACGATCAGCCAGCGTTTAACCGCGCTGGCGACGCTCCTGAAGTTGCCGGAAGTGAAGCGAATGGAATGTTTCGATATCAGCCATACGATGGGTGAGCAGACGGTGGCGTCCTGTGTGGTGTTTGACGCCAACGGCCCGCTGCGCGCCGAGTATCGCCGATATAACATCACCGGCATCACGCCGGGTGACGACTATGCGGCCATGAATCAGGTGCTCCGCCGTCGCTACGGTAAGGCCATTGAAGAAAGCAAGATCCCTGACGTCATTCTTATCGACGGCGGGAAAGGGCAGCTTGGTCAGGCGAAAGCGGTATTCGAGTCGCTTGACGTTGAGTGGGACAAAAACCATCCGCTTTTGTTAGGCGTGGCAAAAGGGGCCGATCGTAAGGCCGGTCTGGAGACGTTGTTCTTCGAACCGGAAGGCGAGGGCTTCAGCCTGCCACCGGACTCCCCGGCGCTGCACGTTATCCAGCATATTCGCGATGAGTCGCACGACCATGCCATCAGCGGGCACCGCAAAAAACGGGCGAAGGTCAAAAACACGAGCACGCTTGAGACCATTGAGGGCGTGGGGCCAAAACGCCGCCAGATGCTGCTGAAATATATGGGCGGATTGCAAGGATTACTCAACGCCAGCATGGAGGAAATTGCAAAAGTGCCGGGTATTTCGCAAGGGCTGGCAGAAAAGATCTACTACTCGTTGAAACATTGAGGGCTCTGTAGCAACATAGAGCTAAATTTTACTGACAACAAATAGTTACCGTCACTATGCAATATAATATCCCTACGTTGCTCACTCTCTTTCGTGTTGTACTCATTCCGTTCTTTGTGCTGGCATTTTATCTGCCGGTTGTCTGGGCACCGTTTGCCTGCGCATTGATCTTCCTTATCGCAGCGGTAACTGACTGGTTTGATGGCTATCTGGCGCGCCGCTGGAACCAAAGCACCCGTTTCGGCGCGTTTCTCGATCCGGTAGCCGATAAAGTCATGGTCGCTATCGCGATGGTGCTGGTGGCTGAGCACTATCATACCTGGTGGGTGACGCTGCCCGCCGCAACCATGATCGGCCGTGAGATCATCATCTCTGCGCTGCGCGAGTGGATGGCTGAGCTGGGGAAACGCAGCAGCGTGGCGGTGTCCTGGATTGGTAAAGTGAAAACAACCGCGCAGATGGCCTCGCTGGTCTGGATGCTCTGGCGCCCGAACGCCTGGGTAGAGTGGGCGGGGATCGGTCTTCTGTGGGTAGCGGCGGTGCTGACGCTGTGGTCAATGCTGCAATATTTGAACGCTGCGCGCGGGGATTTGCTTGAACAGTGATCGTTTCGCCGTAATTTTCAGCAAACGATCCGGGGAAGCAAAAAATAACGTTGACTCATAACGTCATATCAGTAGAATGCAACGCATCGAACGGCGGCACAGCAAGCCGGACGATAGTGAAATCAAGCGGTTAGCAGTAAGCTTGATGACATGCGGGAATAGCTCAGTTGGTAGAGCACGACCTTGCCAAGGTCGGGGTCGCGAGTTCGAGTCTCGTTTCCCGCTCCAGATTAAAGACATGCGCAGCAGCGGGTGTCAGTTTGAAAAGTTTTACGGCGCGTTAGCAAAGCGGTTATGTAGCGGATTGCAAATCCGTCTAGTCCGGTTCGACTCCGGAACGCGCCTCCACTTTCTTCCCGAGCCCGGATGGTGGAATCGGTAGACACAAGGGATTTAAAATCCCTCGGCGTTCGCGCTGTGTGGGTTCAAGTCCCACTCCGGGTACCATGGGAAACAAAGAATAATCAAAGCAATAAGCAGTGTCGTGAAACCACCGAAAGGTGGTTTTTTTGTGCCTGGAATTTGCTGTTTCTCCAGCTGGCTGCCTTCCGCTGCAGTGGTGTTACTTCAGGATGCTGCAGAGTTGGTTATGGCTTACGTGTCAGGTAATAGCAGTGAGTTCTGATAAATAGGGTTGACCCAAACGAACCTGTATGGCCGCCAGGACCAACCCAATCAAAATTTTTTACTTCTTTCTAAACCTCACAATTGTGTTCAGATACAAAGGTAAAAATAATATCTGGACTTTTCGTGATGATTTGAAATCACCAATAAAAGTTAGCAGGGCACGACGCAGGGCCTTCTGTTCAGCCAGAGGAAGTTTTGCGCCTTTGTTTCTCACCAGCATGTATTTGATAAAGTTGAATATTCTTTGCACTGTTGGAAAAATAGCTCGCTTTACCTCTGTATTATCCTTTGCCAGTAGCGAGAGCGATTGCGCAGCGAAGACTAAATCAATCAAATCTTTTGATCTGAAGGTCTGCGTTATACTTTTTTTATGATAGCGATACCAGATTAATGATTTATCTATCCCATAGATAACATTGCTATGTAAATAGAGCGCGGGGATAGTACTCATATCTTCATAAAGCCGGCCGGTGGGGAACGTGATGTCAAAATTTTGGAAGAGCGCTTTTTTATAAACCCGTGCCCAGGGATACCACTTGCTTCTTTTGAAAGCGGGCGTAAGTTCAGAAACGGATGTGATCTCGACCCTCTCATGGAACACGGCGCAGTCAATATGTTCCACAATGTTGGACGTTTCACCGTCGAACTGATCGGCGTTAAATTCAACAATATCAATGGAAGAGTCATTTATAACAGGCAACACTTCTTTCCAGAAATCAGGATGGAAGAAATCATCCGAATCTAATAGAGCAAGATACTCACCTTTGGCGACGTTGATACCTGCATTTCTGGCAGCGGAAATCCCTGCGTTAACCTGGTGAATAATCGTAATGCTTTTATCTTTGAAGCTATTGACGGTCTTCTCTATAACCGCTGAGCTATCATCTGTAGAACCATCATTTACAATAACGAGCTCAATCGTATTTGACATGTACGGAAGGACAGAGTGAAGACATTCAGCAATGTAATCACGAGAATTATAACAGGGTACGATAACACTTAACTTTATCATACTCATTACCAAATTATACTCCAGTGTCAAGTTGTTCAGCGGAGTAATCTCCGAAAACATAAAATTTAATAGCCGTATTCGAAACCTAACTTTTTTCACAAACCACTATTACGACTGCTACGCGGCCACCAATTGAATACTTCGTCGTATCAGCATGGTCGGACAAGCAGTCATCAGGAGTTGTGGCTTGAGTAACACTTGTGCTGTCCTCGATCAATAATTGGATGTGAGCCTCTCTTCTTTTATGATGCTTTTCAGGATTTTAAAAAACCTGTTCCTTTGGGGTGTTTTTACTGTTATCAGCGCTTTCTGGTTAGATCTATGAAATGATAACGACAGACTCAAATTCTCTACAGCTAGCACTTATCAATTCTCTTGGTTTTCTTAATGGAGTTATAATATCCCCGAAGATATTTCTGTCAAATTTGTTGGATTTACTGTGGGCTATTTGAATTGGGTTGAAAATGGGGACGAAAGATAAGCGATGTGGGGCGCTAATTATTTCGCGTTCTGTCCTGTGGTCACCCGGTAGTCACACCCCACCCAAATACGCCTTCCTCACTTCCTGATTGCCCAGCAGCTCCTCGCCGCTGCCGCTCAGCCGGATCTGCCCGTTAACCATCACATACCCGCGATCGGAAAGTTTCAGCGCATGGTGCGCATTCTGCTCCACCAGAAAAATGGTCATGCCGTTGCGGGCCAGCTCGCGCAGCGTCTGGAAGATCTGCTTCACAACGATCGGCGCTAAGCCCAGGCTCGGTTCATCCAGCAGCAGCAGCTTCGGACGGCTCATCAGCGCCCGGGCGATAGCCAGCATCTGCTGTTCCCCGCCGGACATGGTCATCGCACGCTGCTTGCGCCGCTCCTTGAGGCGAGGGAACAGCTCGAACATGGTTTGCATATCTTCAGCCGCATACCGGTTACCGATGGGGATGGTCCCCATCAGCAGGTTCTCTTCAACGGTCATATCCGGGAAGACGCGCCGGCCTTCAGGCGCCTGCGCAATGCCGCCGGAGGCGACGTAGTGGGTGGATTTATGGCTGATATCCTCACCACTGAAAAGGATCTGCCCGTTGCGGATACGGGGCTGGCCAAAGATGGACATCAGCAATGTCGATTTCCCCGCGCCGTTTGCGCCAATCAGCGCCACGGTTTCACCTTTATGGACTTCCAGTGAAACTTGTTTCAACGCCTGAATCACGCCGTAGAACACGTCCACCTCGCGAAATGCCAGCAGCGGTTCGCTCATAGGATCACCTCGCTTTCATCCGTGCCCAGGTAGGCGGCAATGACCTTTTCATCATGCTGGATCTGCTCGGGTTTTTCTCTGGCAATCACATCGCCGTGGTCGAGCACGATAATGTCGTCCGAAATCTCCATCACCATCCCCATATCATGCTCAATCAGTAATACCGTGATGTCATGCCGATCCCGCAGAAAGCGAATAATGCTGCTGAGCTTATGCGTTTCGACCGGGTTAAGCCCGGCGGCGGGTTCATCCAGGCAGATCATCTCGGGCCCGGTACACATTGCCCGCGCGATCTCCAGACGCCGCTGCTGGCCGTACGACATCTCTCCCGCCATGCGATTGGCGAACTCCACCAGGTCCACCACTTCCAGCCAGTAGAAGGCTCTGTCCAGGGCGTCGCTCTCCGCCTGCCGGTATGCCGGCGTGTTTAAAATCCCGGCGAGCAGATTGCGGTTAACGCGCATATGCTGCGCGACCAACAGGTTTTCCACGACCGACATCTCGCGGAAAAGACGAATGTTCTGGAAGGTGCGCGCCAGCCCGGCGCGATTCACCAGGTGCGTTCCGCCAAACATTTTGTAGAACAGGCGCTGCCCGAGCTGCGCGGGGTTAATCCAGTCCCCCGGCTGGAATTTTTGTCCGAGGACCTGAATAACGTTGGTCGTTTTTGTGCGGGTATTAAATAAAATGCTGCCGCCGGAGGCCTTATAGAAGCCCGTCAGGCAGTTAAACACGGTTGTTTTTCCCGCCCCGTTTGGCCCGATGAGGGCGGTAATGGAGCCGCGCTGCACGTCCAGGTTGACGTCGTTTAGCGCCTTAATCCCGCCGAAGTGCATCATCAGATGTTCAACGCGCAATATCGTTTCGTTCATGGCGCTACGCCCTTACGCACGGCAAACCCGCTGCGGTTAATGCGGATCAAACCGCGCGGACGCCAGATCATCATCACCACCATCAGCATGCCAAACAGCAGGACGCGGTACTCAGCAAAACTGCGCAGCAGCTCCGGCGTGACCGTGAGCACAAAGGCGGCCAGCACTACGCCCAGCGTCGAGCCCATACCCCCCAGCACGACGATGGCGAGAATCAGCGCCGATTCGAAGAACGTGAATGAGGTCGGGTTCACGAACCCCTGGTAGGTCGCGAAGAATACCCCGGCAATGCCCGCGGTCGACGCGCCCAGCGTAAAGGCTGAGAGCTTAACCAGCACATGATTTAACCCCATTGAGCGACAGGCAATTTCGTCTTCCCGCAGGGCTTCCCACGCACGGCCAATCGGCATCCGCGTCAGGCGGTGCTTGATGTAGAGCACCAGCATTACCACCAGAAACAGCACCGTATAGATAAAGATGAACTTCATGTTCGGGTTGTAGGTCAGGTGGAAAAATTCGTGGAAGGGCACGCCACCTTCCCTGGCGCGTCGTCCAAACTCCAGACCGAAAAAGGTGGGAGGAGGGGCCGAGACGCCATTGGGGCCGCCGGTGAAGGTCAGCCAGTTGTTCAGTACCAGGCGAATGATCTCCCCGAATCCGAGGGTGACGATGGCCAGATAGTCACCGTGCATGCGCAGCACAGGGAAACCGAGCAGGGCGCCCGCGGCGGCGGCCATGATCGCCGCCAGCGGCAGCATGCTCCAGAAGCCTAAGCCGAGATACTGGTATCCCAGCGCCAGACCGTACGCCCCGATCGCGTAGAACGCAACGTACCCCAGGTCCAGCAGGCCGGCCAGCCCCACGACGATGTTCAGCCCCAGGCCAAGAAGCACGTAGATCAGCCCGAGAATAGCGACGGTCAGCACATATTTAGTGGCGACAAACGGAAAGCAAACCGCAAGAGCAATCACCAGAGGAATAATCCAGCGCATGCGGCTTTTGTATTCCGGAGGCCGGACATACACGCCCGCGCTATCGGCCTCAAAGCGAGCCTGAAAGCGGGCTCCCACGGCGGTACCTAAAAAGGCGCTCAACAGAAAACGCCCCAGCATCACAATGCCAACCATCCAGGCCAGCCGCTGTCCGGCGAAGTTAAAGCTGTACCCGTCCAGCACCACGCCCGCAATGGGGCCGAAGATAATCAGCGCAATCAGCCCGGAAAAAATCGCGTCGAGAATGCAGCGTTTAAGAGAAAAACCGTGTGATGTCATCATCCTCTCCCTCACACTTTGGCCACAATCGGGCGCCCAAGCAGTCCCTGGGGACGGAAAATCAGGATCATGACCAGCAGGCCAAACGAGAAGACATCTTTATAGTCCGAGTTCACCATGCCTGAGAACTGGGCTTCCGCGACGCCAAGGATAAGGCCACCCAGCATGGCGCCGGGAAGGGATCCGATGCCGCCGAGCACTGCCGCAGTAAAGGCCTTAATGCCAATCACAAACCCGACGTAGAAATCAAAGGTGCCGTAATTCATGGTGATGAGCACGCCCGCCAGGCCTGCCATCGCCGCGCCGATAACAAAAACCAGCGAAATAATCCGGTCGGTGTTAATGCCCAGAATGGAGGCCATCTTCCGATCCTGCTGTACCGCGCGGCACATCCGCCCCAGCCGGGTGTGGTTGATTATCCAGGTAAGGATCAGCATGCCGGCAAACGAGGCGACCAGAATAAACACTTTGGTGTAGGTTATCTGCACGAACCCGTCGCCAAAATGCAGGCGAATCACGCCGTCGAGCATGGTCGGCACCCCTTGCTGGCGCGGTCCCTGGCTCAGTTGGGCATAGTTTTGCAGGATAAGCGACATCCCGATGGCGGAGATAAGCGGCGCCAGTCGCGTGGAGTTGCGCAGCGGCTTGTAGGCGATACGCTCGATAGTCCAGCCGTACACGCCGGTTACCGCGATGGTGAACACTAGCGTACCCAGAATAAGCAGGGGGAATGACTCAAGCCCGAAGAAAGAGAGCAGCGCCAGGCCAATGGCGCAGAGATAGGCGGAAATCATATACACTTCGCCGTGGGCGAAATTGATCATGCCGATAATGCCGTACACCATGGTGTAGCCGATGGCGATCAGGCCGTAGACGGAGCCCAGCGTTAAGCCATTGATTAACTGTTGCAGGAAGAATGTACTCATTTTAGCGCGCTCGTTTTATAGGCTGCGCGAGCCGCGCAGCCTGATGTTTATTACGCGCCGACGGGCAGGCCCGCCGACGTTGAGCGTGACTCCGTCCCGTTACTCGACTTCCTTATATTTTCCCTTGTCATCCCACTGGTAAACCACGTAGTCAGACACTTTCAGATCGCCTTTGTTGTCCCAGGCTTTTTTGCCCATCACCGTGTCGACGGAATTGGCCTTTAGCCACTCGCTGGCTTTGGCAGAGTCCTTGCCGCCGGTGGCCTTGAAGGCCGCGGCAATGGCCTGCACGGAAGCATAGGAGTAGAGGGTGTAACCTTCCGGCTCGAATTTACCGGCGCGGAATTTCTCGATAACTGCTTTACCGTCCGGGATCAGGCGCGGATCTTTACCGAAGGTCATATAAATGCCGTTGGTGTATTGCGGGCCGCCCGCCGCAGTCACCATCTCTTCGTTGACAATGCAGTCGCCGGAGAAGAATTTCGCCTGCACGCCCTGTTCACGCATCTGGCGAACCAGCGGGCCGGCTTCCGGGTGACAGCCGCCGAAGAACACCACGTCCGGTTTTTGGGCACCGATCTTCGTCACCAGCGCGTTAAAATCTTTTTCACCGCGGGATAACCCCTCATACATCACATCCTTGACCCCGCGTTTCGCCAGCGCCGCTTTGGTAGCGTCTGCCAGCCCCTGTCCATAGGTGTCTTTATCGTGAATGATGACCACGCGTTTGGCTTTCAGCTTGTCGATGATGAAGTCGCTGGCCACCTGGCCCTGCTGGTCGTCGCGGCCGCACATGCGGAACATGTCGCTCATGCCGCGCTCGGTGATCAGCGGATTGGTCGAGCCGGGAGTAATCGCGATGATGCCGGCGTCGCTATACACCTCAGAGGCGGGCATGGTGGAAGAGGAGCAGAAGTGGCCGACCACGGCATTGACCTTATCCTGGTCGACTAAGCGGTTGGCGACGGCCACGGCCTGCTTAGGCTCGCAGGCATCATCCCCCTGAACCAGTTTGATCTTCTCACCGTTAATCCCGCCTGCAGCATTAATGTCTTCTGCGGCCTGCGTAGCGCCGTGCCAGTACTGATCGCCATAGGTGGCATTCGGTCCGGTGAACGGCCCGGCCACGCCAATCACAATATCTGCCCGGGCGGAAAACGCCGTCACCAGGCAACCGGCCAACACAAGAGAAAGGGGAGTTCTGATAAATTTCAGCGACATTATTATGTTCCTTAGCAAAGAGGTTTTTGCACCACGGCGTAAGCCTGAACGCCCAGGGCGCAGCCAATCCAAAAACACGAGCAAGAACAAAATGCACTAAACGAACGGCATCCTGCGTGATACGGCGAGGTTTCCATGCGCAGCGTCGCGCGAAGAACAGCAAGCAAAAACGTTGCCAGAATGGTTAACCCCTTGACGGGGATATGACATCTTTGAGTATAGAGTGCCGCGTTATCCCGCCCTGGGGCAGCAGAAGAAATTACAGCGAAGATCACACATCGTTAACAATAAAGCCCATAAGTTGTGCAACGGTCACGATTTGCACGCTTTTGCAGCAATAAAGACCTAAACTTCAGCCAGGGCAGGCGTGTGATCTGTGGTAGGATCCTTTCCTTTTTATCAGGAGTGTCCGCGATGACGGAAGGTCCATTAAATGAAAGCGAAATGGCGTGGCTGGAAGAGACGTTAATGTCTTACGGTCATGACGATGCGTCCGTGATTGACGTTTCCGAGCTGGACGGCATGCTTACCGCAGTGCTTTCCGGCCCTGTTGTCGTTGAGCCAGATGCCTGGCTGGTGGCGGTGTGGGGCGGGGAGAAATACATTCCGCGCTGGAAAAACGATCGTGAGATGAACCGTTTTATCGATCTCTGCTTTAAGCATATGAACGACATTGCCGAGCGCCTGAGCGAGTACCCGGATCAGTTTGAGCCGATGTTCGGCTATAACGACGTTGACGGGGAGAGTTACACCGTGGTCGAAGAGTGGTGCTATGGCTACATGCGCGGCGTGGCGCTGACGGACTGGTCAGCCTTGCCGGAATCCCTAAAGGCCGACCTCGAGGTGATTGCCCTGCACGGAACGGAAGAGAACAGCGAGAAGCTGGATGAACTGTCCGAAGAGGAGTATATCGCCAGCATCGAGCGCATCCAGCCTGCGGCCCTGCGCTTATACAACTACTGGGTGGAGAACCCGCAGCAGCCGGAAGCGAAGAAGCCTGTCGTGAACGGCGCGAAGGTGGGGCGTAACGATCCGTGTCCTTGCGGCAGCGGGAAGAAGTTTAAGAGCTGCTGCCTGCACTGATAAAAAAGGGGCTGATGATAGCCCCTTTTATATTTAACCCACTTCCGGCAGCATCCCCGCTGCAATCAACACCTGCACCAGAATAATCATCACCCCGCAGCTAAACACAACGCACAACAGCGGTTTTCCGCCTGCCACGCGGTATCCCTGTTGAGGATGCTGCTGACGGCTTTTCCACGCCAGCAGGGAAGGGAGCAGCAGGGCCAGGACAGAGAGCGCCACTCCCGCGTAGCCCAGCGCCATCACAAACCCGCGCGGGTAAAACAGCGCAAAGGCCAGCGGCGGCAGGAAGGTAATGGCGCCGGTTTGCAACCGCCCGATGGCGGTATTGCGGCGCTGGAACAGGTCGGCAAGGTAATCAAACAGGCCGAGCGCCACGCCCAGGAATGAGGTCGCCAGTGCCAGGTCGGCAAACAGGTGCACCGCCAGCTCCACGTGCGGCGAGGTGACCACCTCGCGCAGGGACAACAGAAAACCGTTCAGGCCAGCGTGCTGCGCCATCAGCCCGACGAAGGTTGAAGAGTCAATGCTGCCCAGTGTCACCAGCTGCCAGAAAATGTAGGCGATCAGCGGAATGGCGCTGCCGATGACAAAGACGCGGCGCAGCTTGCGAATATCACCGTTCATATAGCTGACGATGCTTGGCACGCTGCCGTGGAAGCCAAATGAGGTGAAAATTACCGGGATAGCGGAAAGCGCCAGACCTTTTTCCAGCGGCAGCGTCAGGAGGTTCACCTTGTGCACGTGCGGCGCCAGCAGCACCAGCATGACAACCAGAAACAGAATTTTAGCGCTGAAGAGAAAGCGGTTAAACAGATCGACCAGCGAGGTTCCCACGCAGACCACGCCGCCGCCGATGAGCGCAAAGAAGATGGCTCCCGTGGCAGGGGTGATGTCTGAGCCAAACCAGTCATTGACGCTGGAGGCGATGAGCTCTCCGGCACCGCTAATATAGGCGGCGGTCAGGGCATACATCAGGAACATCATGCTAAAGCCGGTGATCCACTGGCCGTAGCGTCCCAGGTAGCGCGCCGCAAGCGAACCCAGTCCGGTATCGGCGGGGACATGCTGGTATACCTCAAGCAGCAGCAGTGCGGTGTAGCACATTAATGCCCAGAGCGTGCCAAGCAGCAGCAGGGTCATTCCAAATCCCACGCCTGCTGCGGCCAGGGGCATTGCCAGCATTCCTGCGCCAATCGTCGTTCCGGCGACGATAAAAATACTTCCCAGGGTTCTGTTTTTCACGCTTTCCTCTACAACGATGGTGAATCGCGACAAATTCTGCGGCGCAGAGTAAGGGAAAAGCGGTAATTCGTCAAATCACCGTTACAAGTCGTGTAATGATTATTTTACACCCGGCTAACCCTCCGATCCTTTATGGGGTGATGCCTACTTCATAAGGGCAATATTACGGCGCGAAATTCAGGCGTAACGTAAACACCTTGTACAAATAATAAAATAAAGTGAGGGTTTTTATGGCGGGGGAGAATCTATTTACCGCGGCATGGAGCCGGGGAGGCAATCTGTTATGCCACGGTCACTGGATTATCAGCTGGCAGAATCAGCCCCTGACGCTGCCGGAGTCCCGACGCGAAAAAGACATGGGCACGTGGGCAATTTATTCGATTATCGATCCCGAGGATGAGGCGTTCGCCCAGGGACTACAGGAAGATGAGTGGATTATTGAGAACGTCGACTGGCTAACCGACCTGTTTTTCGAGGCGGGTATTCCGCTGGAGACGGCGAATTACCGCAATTTTTACCAGGCCGTGAATCCTCACGACTGGCGCTGCACCAGCTGCGCGGGGTGTATGTAAATTAACGCGGCGCCGGAAACCGGCGCCGCGCTGATATTAATTCTGCGTATCGAGAGTCGAAAGTTCTTTATCAATAAAGTAAAGTCCTTCGCCGGATTTACCCACCAGCGATAATTTATCCAGCACCGATTTAAACAGCTTCTCTTCTTCGTGCTGTTCAGCGACGTACCACTGCAGGAAATTAAAGGTTGGATAATCCTGGCCGATCATTGCCGCATGAACCAGTTCGTTAATTTTCTGAGTGATCAGCTGTTCGTGCTCATAGGTGGCGCGGAACAGTTCGTCGAGAGAATTGTACTCGGCAAAAGGCGATGCCACGTTCTCGATGCGCGGCAGGCTACCCGTATCGGTCAGATAATCGAACAGGCGCTGCATGTGGGTCATCTCTTCCTGAGCGTGACGACGCAGAAACGCTGCCGCCCCTTCGAAGCTGTGATAGCTGCACCAGGCGCTCATCTGCTGGTAGAGAAGGGATGAATAGAGCTCAAGGTTCATTTGCGCATTGAGCTTGTCGATCATTTCAGTTTTCAGCATGGTGGCGCTCCGGATTATTATTACGGGTTCATAATGAGCGACACTATAATTTGTTATTTAATTATTTGCAAAAAGTAAAATTAAAGATTTATTAGTTCAAAATACGAATGTGAATAAAACGCATTGGCGATATTTATCTTTATTAATGCGAATTATTTTTGTTCTTAGTTAAATAAAGCGCCAGCACGCGCTGGCAGCTTTGATTAATACCAGGGGTTATTTGACTTAGGGTTAACGGCATACCCCATGCATTTATACTGAATGGTCACGCTCTCGTTCAGGCACAAAGAGCCGCTTGTCAGGGTACAGGTTTTGACGGGCTGTCCGTAGGCGGAGGCGGTGGCATACCCCATGTTCTGGCAGGCTTTTACCGCGGTTCCGTTATTAACATATTTGTCGGACCAGGCGTTTTGCAGCACTGCCTGGCCGTAGTCGAGGCGGACAATGCCGTTCGGGGCATCGAGGCTGCTGATTTCCGCCTGACGGTTAACGCTGCACCCCGCGAGCAGCAGGATAGCGCCGGCTACGATGACTCTTTTCATGGTTCGCTCTGAGTGGATGGAAATACGTTATCGTACCCGCAGATGCCCGCCGCAATCCCCCGAATAGCCGGACAATCTCTCTTCTCTCTTTGCAACGGACGACGTGAGGCGCTTTTGTCACAGATCTGTGAGCGCGCATTTATTTTTTTAAAACAACATTTCATTTACTTTGAAAGTGCGTTTGTTTGATAGTAGGGTAAATTATGAAAAGGTATCCATAGCGGGTTCGCCCGCAGCGCATCCCGGAGAGAGAGATAATGAAAATTGCACTGATGATGGAAAACAGCCAGGCGGCCAAAAACGCGGTGATACTGAAAGAGCTGAAAACGGTAGCTGATGAAAAAGGGTTTCCGGTATATAACGTCGGTATGAGCGACGAAAACGATCATCACCTGACCTACATCCACCTGGGCATTATGGCGAGTATTTTGCTGAATGCGAAAGCGGTAGATTTCGTGGTCACCGGATGCGGCACCGGGCAGGGGGCGCTGATGTCGTTAAACATCCACCCTGGCGTGATTTGCGGCTACTGCATCGATCCCGCAGACGCTTTCCTCTTTGCGCAAATCAACAACGGCAATGCGCTTTCGCTGCCGTTTGCCAAAGGTTTTGGCTGGGGGGCGGAGCTGAACGTTCGCTTTATCTTTGAAAAAGCATTCACCGGCCGCAAAGGGGAGGGTTATCCGCCAGAGCGTAAAGAGCCGCAGGTGCGTAACGCCGGTATTCTGAACCAGGTGAAAGCGGCCGTAGTGAAAGATAACTATCTGGACTCGCTGCGCGCCATCGATCCTGAGCTGGTAAAGACCGCTGTTTCCGGCCCGCGTTTCCAGCAGTGCTTCTTCGAAAATTGCCAGGATAAGGCGATCGAAGATTTTGTTCGCGGTATCGTGGGTTAACGATCTCTTCGAGAGTTAAATTGTGATGTGCATCACAAAAATGTTGATTTTTGTGACCGTGGTCATATTATAGGCACATTGACGACAGCGTTGTATAACACGTTAATGGAGCATCACAATGAAACTGCGCAAAATCCTGAAAAGTATGTGGGCCAACTACTGCCGCACCTTTAAAGACGTGCCGCCGGGCGCCATGTTCTGACAGAAAAACCTGCTTCGGCGGGTTTTTTTATGTCTTGCGGCGATGAAGGGAAGATGTCAGGGGCCACGTTTTGCTACTATGGCGGCCTTTGAATAAGGAGAAAGCCCCATGTCACAAAACCTGAGCGCCGATCAGGAACTGGTATCTGACGTTGTCGCCTGTCAGCTGGTTATCAAGCAAATTCTTGATGTTCTGGACGTTATTGCGCCGGTTGAAGTGCGCGAGAAGATGTCCACTCAGCTGAAAAATATCGATTTTGCCAGCCATCCTGCTGCTGCCGATCCGGTTACGCTTCGCGCGATCCAGAAAGCCATCGCGCTCATAGAGCTGCGCTTCACGCCGCAGGGTGAGTCTCATTAAACCTGCGCACGGGCGACCACGCGTGTCGCCCGTTGATGCGGTTAAAAGAAGGTTTGCACCAGCAGGTAGCTCGCCGCGCAGGCGCAGCTTACGCCAATTAACCCTGGCAGAATAAAGCTATGGTTAATAATGAACTTGCCGATGCGGGTCGTCCCCGAGCGGTCAAAGCCGATGCAGGCTAAATCGCTGGGGTAGGTCGGCAGGACAAAATAGCCGTATGACGCCGGAAAGAAGGCGATCAGCATTTTCGGATCGATGCCCAGCATCAACCCCATCGGCGCCACGGCCGTCAGGGCCGCGGCCTGGCTGTTCACCAGCTTCGACACCAGGAAAAGCACGATGGCATACGTCCACGGATGGCTTTTCACAACGCCTTCCAGCGCCAGCTTTAACTCGTCGAGATGCGCCTGGAAAAAGGTATCACTCATCCACGCCACCCCGAACACCGAGAAGATCGCCACCATGCCGGCCTTGAATACCGCGCCGTTTGAGATAGCGGAGGCATTGACCTTGCAGACCATCAGCATCACGGCCCCGGCAATGAGCATCATCATCTGAATGACAAGGTTCATCGACAGAGCCGTCATTTTGCCTTTCAGCTCGAAGGCGGGGCGCAGTTCAGGGAAGGCCCCGAGCAGAACCACCACCGCAATACCGGCAAAGAAAATCCATGTCGACCAGTAGGCCTGCTTCGGAAAACGCTGGTTCATCAACGTCTCCGTGCCGCCATAGATAAACTCGCGCTGCCTGGGATCTTTTAGTTTTTCCTGAAACTCGATGTCGTCAGCCAAATCTTTCCCGCGGCGTAAACTCCACAGGGCCGCAATTGTCACCCCGAAAAGTGAAGCGGGAACCGACACGGCGAGAATTTCCAGGATCCCCCAGGCGTGACCTATCCCATGCTGCGCGGCCAGGATGGAGACCAGCGACACGACGGCGACGGAAACCGGAGACGCGGTGATCGCCATCTGAGATGCCACCGATGCCACCGCCATTGGGCGTTCCGGTCGGATCCCTTTTTTAAGCGCGATATCCGCAATGATGGGAAACATGGTATAGACCACGTGCCCTGTGCCGCACAGAAAGGTCAGCATCCAGGTGGTAAAAGGGGCAAGTAGCGTGATGTGCTGTGGGTGTTTGCGCAGCAGGCGTTCAGCAAACTGCATCATGACGTTAAGGCCACCCGCCGTCTGCAGGGTGGCGGCGCAGCCAATCACCGCAAGAATGGTTAACATGACGTCAACCGGCGGCTTGCCGGGCTGAAGTCCAAAGACAAAACACAAAATAAAAAGGCCAATCCCGCTGATTAACCCAAGCCCCATGCCGCCGAAACGTGTACCCGTCAGCAGGCAGAGGAGAATGACAACAAACTCAATAGTGATCATGCTGCTCCCTCGTCAATGATTATGTAATTAAATAAATCATTACATTTTGTAAGGCTAATCATTGGGAGCGAGATCTGATTTGTTAAAATTCAGCAAAAGCAGAGGGTTGGTGAAAGGGGAGGGGAACCTGCCCCCCAGAATCAGGGAAAGGGCAGGTTAAAACGCTTAGTGATGCTGCACCGCCACCAGGTCGAGCAGGTGGCGGTCGGCCTGTTCCGGGCATAAACCTGCCTGTCGGGCATTATGGATCTCATCCACCAGCGTTTTCAGCAGCATACCGTCCTGCTGCTGTTCTTTGTCCATATCGCGTAAAAATTTAAGGGTGGTAATGTCATGCTGTGCTCTGGCTTCATCGGCCAGCCTGTTGAGCGTCGTGCAGCGTTGCTCATGCTCTTCCAGCGTTTTCTGAAACAGTTCTTCCAGAGAAGAGTAATTTTCGTTGATCCCATCGAGGGCTTTAACTACCGGGTTAGCCCCTGCGGCCTTCAGGAAGTTAAAGACGCGCATCATATGGGTGACGTTGCTTTGTGCCTGTGAGCGAAAGAACGTGGCAGAGCTCGTGAGGCTTTTCTCAGAACACCATGCGCTTAAGTGAAGGTGCAGATTCGAGGCGTAGAACTCAAGGTTCATCTGCGCGTTAAGTTTTTGCATCATCGTTTGGGTAGCCATACTCATATCCTTATAGACTGTGGGACGTGATGTCCGCTGCTTAACCTGACAGCCAGGCAAATGCGAAGAAAAACAGAAATGCAATTTCTGCAGTAACTGAAGTCGATCGAAAATTCACTTCCTGTGTTCGATATAAATAAGCATACCTTTGTCTTATGATTAAGAAAACTCTTAATTAGGCTGTGTTTACCATACATTACAAAGTTTAATATAGTACAAAAATACAAATATATAGCCACCAAATGAAAATTAATTAAGTCATTGATATTAAAAGGTAAATGCCTTTTTGGCTGTGCTGATTTATGTTCGTGAATATTTAACCGGAATAATGCTCTGTAAAAAAAATAAATACAGATTATTCATTTCAAATATATGATGCGTTACTAAATTTGCGCTAAATCAATTTTTAAGGAATAACGCCTTTTTATGCCTCTTTCGCTTTTTTGATAAAAAGCATGGTTCCCTCGTCAGGCGATAGCCGCAGCGTCACCCCCGTAAGGCATCAGGGATTTCTTAGCTAATCTTATGGATTATTCTGCTCACCTCCCTTTCATTTGTCTGACAATTCCTGCCATTTTTATGTCATTTTTCGCTGAATTTATGTACGCAATTACTGTAATTCTGCGGTGTGATGGGGCTCTCTTATGGATGATTAATTTCCCGCTAAAACTATCACCAGCAATAACGCTTATGACGAGGTAAGCGCTAATGCCTTGTTTTAAGTCCGATTAAATAAGAAGCACGCAAATCTTCCCTACAGAAAAGAATGCTAAAGCTGGAGTTTACCATGCACAAATTTACTAAAGCGCTGGCGGCCATCGGTCTGGCTGCCGTTATGTCACAATCCGCTATCGCTGAGAATTTAAAACTCGGTTTTTTGGTAAAACAGCCGGAAGAACCCTGGTTCCAGACCGAGTGGAAATTCGCTGATAAAGCCGGAAAAGATTTAGGTTTTGAGGTGATTAAAATCGCCGTGCCGGACGGTGAGAAAACACTGAACGCCATCGACAGCCTGGCGGCCAGCGGCGCGAAAGGCTTTGTTATCTGCACCCCGGATCCCAAACTGGGGTCAGCAATTGCGGCAAAAGCCCGCGGTTACGACATGAAGGTTATTGCGGTTGACGATCAGTTCGTTAACGCCAAAGGCAAACCCATGGACAGCGTTCCACTGGTCATGATGGCGGCGACCAAAATCGGTGAACGTCAGGGGCAGGAACTTTATAAGGAGATGCAGAAACGCGGCTGGGATGTGAAAGAGACCGCCGTCATGGCTATCACCGCGGACGAGCTGGACACGGCGCGTCGCCGTACGACCGGTTCAATGGACGCGTTGAAAGCGGCCGGCTTCCCGGAAAAACAGATCTACAAAGTGCCTACCAAATCTAACGACATCCCGGGTGCCTTTGATGCCGCGAACTCCATGCTGGTCCAGCACCCGGAAGTGAAACACTGGCTGGTGGTCGGCATGAACGACAACACCGTCTTGGGCGGCGTGCGCGCGACGGAAGGCCAGGGCTTCAAAGCGCCAGACGTCATTGGGATCGGCATCAACGGCGTGGATGCGGTGAGCGAGCTGTCCAAAGCGCAGGCCACTGGCTTCTACGGCTCTCTGCTGCCAAGCCCGGACGTCCATGGCTACAAATCCAGCGAAATGCTCTACAACTGGGTAACCAAAGGGGCAGAACCGCCGAAATTTACGGAAGTGACCGACGTGGTGCTGATTACCCGCGACAACTTCAAAGAGGAACTGGCGAAAAAAGGACTGGGCGGTAAGTAATACGCTGTGATTGTGCCCCTTACTCGCCGTAAGGGGCCAGACGTACACACTACAGGAATCACGGAGTCGTTATGCAACAGTCTAATCCGTATCTCTCTTTTCGCGGCATCGGGAAAACGTTTCCCGGTGTTAACGCGCTGACCGATATCAGCTTCGACTGCTATGCCGGCCAGGTTCATGCCCTGATGGGGGAAAACGGAGCGGGGAAATCCACGCTGCTAAAAATCCTCAGCGGCAACTACGCGCCAACAACCGGCACGCTGGCCATTCGCGGTGAAGAGGTGGCCTTCGCCGATACCACGGCGGCGCTCAACGCTGGTGTCGCCATTATCTATCAGGAATTGCACCTCATCCCTGAGATGACCGTGGCTGAAAACATCTATTTAGGGCAGCTTCCGCACAAAAGCGGCGTGGTGAATCGTTCGCTACTTAATTATGAAGCGGGGCTGCAGCTTAAACACCTGGGTCTGGACGTCGATCCCCAGACGCCGCTGAAATACCTCTCCATCGGCCAGTGGCAGATGGTTGAAATTGCCAAGGCGCTGGCGCGTAACGCCAGAATTATTGCCTTTGATGAACCCACCAGTTCGCTCTCCGCGCGTGAAATCGAAAACCTGTTCCGCGTGATCCGCGAGCTGCGTCAGGAAGGCCGCACCATTTTGTATGTCTCGCACCGCATGGAGGAGATTTTTGCCCTGAGCGATGCCATCACCGTATTTAAAGATGGGCGTTATGTGCGCACCTTTACCGATATGCAGCAGGTTAACCATGATCAGCTCGTTCAGGCGATGGTCGGGCGCGATCTGGGCGATATTTATCACTGGAAACCGCGCGAGTACGGTCCTGAACGCCTGCGCCTGGACAACGTTAAAGCGCCAGGCGTGCGAACGCCGGTTTCGTTATCCGTTCGCAGCGGTGAGATCGTCGGGCTGTTTGGTCTGGTGGGGGCCGGGCGCAGCGAGCTGATGAAAGGACTGTTCGGCGGTACCCGCATTACCGCAGGCCAGGTCTCCATTGACGGCGAGCCGGTGGATATTCAGAAACCTGCCCATGCAATCAGGGCCGGAATGATGCTCTGCCCGGAAGACCGCAAGGCGGAGGGGATCATTCCGGTGCATTCGGTGCGCGACAACATCAACATTTCTGCCCGCCGTAAGTTTATCCGCGCGGGCTGCCTGATAAACGACGGCTGGGAGTCGAGCAACGCCGACCACCATATTCGCTCGCTGAACATCAAAACCCCCGGCCCGGAACAGCTGATTATGAATCTCTCAGGAGGGAACCAGCAGAAGGCCATTTTGGGCCGCTGGCTGTCGGAAGATATGAAGGTCATTTTGCTGGACGAGCCGACGCGCGGTATTGATGTGGGCGCAAAACACGAGATTTACAACGTGATCTATGAACTGGCAAAACGCGGCGTGGCGGTGCTGTTCGCCTCCAGCGATCTGCCTGAGGTGCTTGGCGTTGCCGACCGCATTGTGGTGATGCGGGAAGGTGAAATCGCCGGTGAATTACTTCATGAACAGGCGAATGAACAACAGGCGTTGAACCTCGCCATGCCTAAAGTCAGCCAGGCAGTCGCCTGAGTAAGGAGTTAATGATGTCCTCTGTTACTACATCCGGAGCGCCGAAGTCGGCATTCAGTTTTGGCCGTATCTGGGATCAGTACGGCATGCTGGTGGTCTTTGCCGCACTCTTCATCGCCTGTGCGATTTTCGTGCCTAATTTTGCCACCTTTATTAATATGAAAGGGCTGGGGCTGGCTATTTCCATGTCCGGCATGGTGGCCTGCGGCATGCTCTTCTGTCTGGCCTCCGGTGATTTCGACCTGTCGGTAGCCTCGGTTATCGCCTGTGCGGGCGTCACCACGGCGGTGGTGATCAACATGACGGAAAGCCTGTGGATTGGCGTTTTTGCCGGTCTGTTGCTCGGCGTCATCAGCGGTCTGGTGAACGGTTTCGTTATCGCACGCCTGAAGATTAATGCCCTGATCACCACGCTTGCGACGATGCAGATAGTGCGCGGTCTGGCCTATATCATCTCCGACGGCAAAGCGGTGGGGATTGAAGACGAGCGCTTCTTTACGCTGGGCTACGCCAACTGGCTGGGCCTGCCGGCGCCTATCTGGCTCACCGTGGCCTGCCTGATCCTGTTCGGCTTCCTGCTGAACCGCACCACCTTTGGCCGTAACACGCTGGCGATCGGCGGTAATGAAGAAGCGGCGCGTCTGGCAGGGGTGCCAGTCGTACGAACCAAGATTATTATCTTTGTGCTCTCGGGACTGGTCTCCGCCGCTGCCGGGATTATTCTGGCCTCGCGTATGACCAGCGGACAGCCTATGACCTCTATCGGTTATGAGCTGATCGTCATTTCAGCCTGCGTTTTAGGGGGCGTTTCCCTCAAGGGCGGCATCGGAAAAATCTCATATGTGGTGGCCGGTATCCTGATTTTGGGCACGGTGGAGAACGCCATGAACCTGCTGAATATTTCGCCGTTCTCTCAGTACGTCGTGCGTGGCCTGATCCTGCTGGCAGCCGTGATTTTCGACCGTTACAAGCAAAAAGCGAAGCGTACCGTGTAACTCCAGCGCTGACTTTTTATTGCTCAACTAATAACCATAGTTGACCCCTGAACCGCCTCGCCAGTTTTGCTGGCGGGGCGGTTGTCAAATGGCGAGGCCCATCACACTGTCTATACTTACATGGCTATGAAAGAGGTAAAGGCGTTTACCTCTCGTAAACCGTAAGGAGGATTAGGGTGGCTGACTTGTTAACCGCACCGCCTGTACTGCCCGGAAAATATGCTTTCTTTTTTGACCTCGACGGGACGCTCGCCGGGATCCAGCCGCATCCTGACGACGTGGTCGTACCGGATACGGTGTTAGAGAATTTGCAGCAGCTCTCTCGACTGAACGAGGGCGCATTGGCATTGATTTCAGGGCGCTCAATGGCCGAGCTGGACGTGCTCGCCAGTCCTTACCACTTTCCGCTAGCCGGTGTACACGGAGCGGAGCGCCGCGATATCCATGATCAACTGCATGTTGTATCACTCCCCGATACCTTAATTCAGGCGTTACAGACTGAACTCTCCTTAGCGCTGGCATCGCTCCCGGGCACGGAACTGGAAGCGAAAGGCATGGCGTTCGCCTTGCACTATCGGCAGGCTCCGCATCACGAAGCGGCGATCTTTGCGATTGCCCACAGCGTGGCCGATGCACACCCGCAGCTTGCGCTGCAGCCGGGGAAATGCGTCGTTGAGATAAAACCTGAGGGCATTAATAAGGGCGCTGCTATTGCGGCGTTTATGGCGGAACCGCCATTTAAGGGACGTACACCGGTATTTTTTGGCGATGACCTGACCGATGAGGCCGGGTTTCGCGTGGTGAAACAGGCCGGAGGGATCGCCGTTAAGGTGGGGCCTGGTGACACTGTCGCTGAATGGCGTCTGGCGAATGTCGCCGGTGTCTGGCAGTGGATTTCTGATATCGCTAACCAGCAACAACAACAAATAGCGCAAAACAAAGGGGGAAACCATTATGGGTCGCTTAGTCGTCGTCTCTAACCGAATTGCACCGCCTGATGATAAAAAAGCCAGTGCAGGTGGCCTGGCGGTAGGGGTATTAGGTGCCTTAAAAGCCGCTGGCGGGCTGTGGTTTGGCTGGAGTGGTGAAATCAATGAACAAGAGAAACCGCTTAAAAAGGTGACGCGCGGGAACATTACGTGGGCATCATTTGCGTTAAAGGAGAAAGACTATGACGAGTATTACTCGCAGTTCTCCAACGCCGTCCTGTGGCCTGCGTTTCACTATCGTCTTGACCTGGTGAAATTCCAGCGTGAGTCCTTCGAGGGCTATTCGCGCGTAAATGCGCTGCTGGCGGATAAACTGCTGCCTTTAATAGAAGAAGACGATATTTTATGGATCCACGATTATCACCTGCTGCCCTTCGCCCGGGAGCTGCGTAAAAGGGGAGTCAATAACCGGATTGGCTTCTTCCTGCATATTCCTTTCCCGACGCCGGAGATTTTCACCGCGCTGCCGCCGCATGAAGAACTGCTGGAGGCGCTGTGTGATTATGACCTGCTGGGCTTCCAGACCGAAAATGACCGTCTCGCGTTTTTGGACTCCGTATCAGGCAAAGCGCGCCTGGTCACCAGGGGCGGTAAAAGCCATACGGCGTGGGGGAAAACCTTCCATACCGAAGTGTATCCAATAGGGATTGAACCCGACGAAATTGCGGAACAGGCTTCCGGCCCGCTGCCGCCGAAGCTGGCGCAGCTTAAGAATGAACTCAAGCATGTGAAGAATATCTTCTCGGTAGAGCGTCTGGATTATTCCAAAGGGCTGCCGGAACGCTTCCTGGCCTATGAAACGCTGCTGGATAAATACCCTCAACACCACGGTAAAATCCGCTATACCCAGATCGCGCCAACGTCGCGCGGGGAAGTCCAGGCCTACCAGGATATCCGTCATCAACTGGAGACAGAAGCGGGGCGCATCAACGGGCGCTACGGCCAACTGGGCTGGACGCCGCTCTTTTATCTGAATCAGCATTTTGACCGTAAGATCCTGATGAAGGTCTTCCGCTACGCGGACGTGGGGCTGGTCACGCCGCTGCGTGACGGGATGAACCTGGTGGCAAAAGAGTATGTGGCGGCTCAGGACCCTGCGGATCCGGGCGTGCTGGTGCTTTCCCAGTTTGCCGGGGCTGCGAACGAACTGACCTCTGCGCTGCTCGTAAACCCTTACGATCGGGATGATGTGGCTAACGCCCTCAACCGCGCCCTGACAATGCCGCTGACGGAGCGAATTTCCCGCCATGCCGAAATGATGGAGACGATCCGTAAAAACGATATTAATCACTGGCAGGCGCGTTTTATTGAGGATCTACGCGAAATAACCCCGCAAAGTCATGAAGGCGATCTGCAAAAAAAGATCGCGACCTTCCCTAAACTCGCCTGATTTTCCTCTGGGGGGGTTAAGCCCCCCCAAGCGGTACTAACAGCACGTCTACCTCGCTTGAGGCGATAATAGATTTTGCCGCACAGGTAGCCCGCGATATAAAGCTGTGGTTATGGTTCCCGCAAATCACTAAATCAATATTCTGCTTGCGGCACATATCAAGAATATGGGCATTCAGTTCCCCCGTCGCAATAACGGTTTCATGTACAGGGTAATCTGCTTTTTCGACAAGCTCTCGCAGAAACTGCTGTGTTTCTTCCTGCAATACCTCACGAATATCTTCCAGCATGGGGGCCGCCAGCTGATTGTACATCTCGGGTTCGGCCTCAAGGGTGATGAGGCTGATGCGCGCATTATGGGGCCTGGCGATCGAAACGGCCCGGGCGACAAGCTGGTGGCTTTCGGGGGAAACAGCAACAGAAACAAGAAGATGGGAGTAACTCATGGCGCACTCCTTAAGATGTCTGACAGGCAGCGTTACATCACCATTACCGCGAATTTCCTGGTTCCGCAAGAGTTGAATACGACATTAGTGTGAAGCTAATCATAATTATTCATTAATTATTCTTATAAGAAGAATAACTAAAAAACGAGCCTAAATGAAAAAAATTAACAACTTAACGTAAGTCACACAAATCTGCGCTTTCGCTATCAAATGGTTTTAACAAGTTATAAACGCATTTCAAATGATTACGCGCAGAAACAATTTTTTTGGCCGCTATGCATAACTATATGTTTTATCGAGGTAATCAAAATGTGTCCCTGAAACATATGCGATGTAAACGATTATTGATGCTGCACGTAATGGTAAAAGCACGTTGCATGCCACTTTTGCTCACGCTTATGCATGAGTATTCGTCGATTAAGAATACAAAACAGTGCTGATTGGGCAAAAAATGAGCAAATTAGAAGTCATACTGATGGATTTATGGGGTGTATTCGCTTAAATTATGTGACGTGGATCACATTTTTTTTAAATTTGAGGGTGCCTGCATTGTATGTGGCAAATCTGACGAGTAGAGTTTGCGTCGAATTAGGAAAAATCTTAGTTATTTGTAAGAAATGATAAACCGTGTCAGAGATGTAACCCTGTTGCATCCCTTGCGCGTTTCGATGAATACAAACCTAGATTCAACTATGCATTTAGCCTTTTCTTTTTTATACCGGGTGATTTCCCGGCGACATCACGGGGTGCGGTCTTTCCGCATAAAAATAATAGTTGGTTATTCGGGATGGGAACAATGCATACATCCGAGTTGCTAAAACATATCTATGACATCAATTTGTCATATTTACTGCTCGCGCAGCGTTTAATTAGTCAGGACAAAGCGTCCGCGATGTTTCGTCTGGGTATTAACGAAGAAATGGCAACCATGCTGGGTGGGTTAACCCTCCCACAGATGGTAAAACTGGCGGAAACGAATCAACTGGTGTGCCAGTTCCGTTTTGATAATCCGCAGACGATAACGCGTCTGACGCAGGAATCCCGCGTTGACGATCTCCAACAGATCCATACCGGTATTCTGCTCTCCACTCGCTTGCTTAGCGACATCAGCCAGCCTGATGACGCAGCCCGTAAGAAAAGGGCCTAGCAATGAGCGAAAAAAGCATTGTTCAGGAAGCGCGTGACATACAGCTGGCCATGGAGCTGATTACGCTGGGTGCTCGTTTACAAATGCTGGAAAGCGAGACTCAGCTGAGCCGTGGTCGCCTCATCAAACTGTATAAAGAGTTACGTGGTAGTCCCCCGCCGAAAGGCATGCTGCCGTTTTCTACGGACTGGTTTATGACCTGGGAGCAGAATATCCACGCCTCCATGTTCTGTAATGCCTGGCAGTATCTTCTCAAAACCGGTTTGTGTAGCGGCGTAGACGCCGTGATCAAAGCGTACAAACTTTACCTTGAACAATGCCCACAGCAGGAAGAAGGCCCTCTGCTGGCGCTGACCCGCGCATGGACGCTGGTGCGTTTTGTTGAGAGCGGAATGCTTGAACTGTCGCGCTGCAATTGCTGCGATGGCAATTTTATTACCCATGCTCATCAGCCTGCAGGCAGCTTCGCCTGTAGTTTATGTCAGCCGCCATCCCGCGCAGTAAAAAGACGTAAACTTTCCCGGGATGCTGCCGATATTATTCCACAACTGCTGGATGAACAGATCGAACAAGCTGTTTAACCCGAACGTGTGGGCAAGATTCCAGCAGCGGTAAGCAATTACCGCTGCTTTTTTTTACCCCGCAAACGGTAAACGCTGCGAACTGGACGTCCTTGCCATAGTCACTAGTGGAAGGATGATGTCGTGCTTATCTTATTAGGTTACCTGGTAGTTCTCGGTACAGTTTTCGGCGGTTACATGATGACCGGCGGGCACCTTGGAGCACTCTATCAACCGGCTGAACTTATTATCATCGGCGGCGCAGGGGTAGGGGCTTTTATCGTTGGTAACAACGGTAAATCGATCAAGGGCACGTTGAAAGCAATTCCATTGCTGTTCCGTCGCTCGAAATACACCAAAAGCATGTATATGGATCTGCTGGCGCTGCTCTATCGCCTGATGGCGAAGTCGCGACAGCAGGGAATGTTCTCGCTCGAACGGGATATTGAAAACCCGAAAGAGAGCGAGATTTTTGCCAGCTATCCGCGCATTCTGGCGGACGCCATGATGCTGGATTTCATCGTCGACTATCTGCGACTTATCATCAGCGGCAATATGAACACCTTCGAAATCGAAGCGCTGATGGACGAAGAGATCGAAACCCACGAAAGCGAATCAGAAGTGCCGGCCAACAGCCTGGCGCTGGTGGGCGACTCCCTTCCGGCGTTTGGTATCGTGGCGGCGGTCATGGGGGTAGTACACGCCCTGGCCTCAGCGGATCGCCCGGCGGCCGAACTGGGCGCGCTGATTGCCCATGCGATGGTGGGTACCTTCCTCGGTATTTTGCTGGCTTACGGTTTTATCTCTCCGCTGGCAAGCGTACTGCGCCAGAAGAGCGCGGAAACCACCAAAATGATGCAGTGCGTGAAGATCACGCTGCTCTCTAACCTCAACGGTTACGCGCCACCGATCGCGGTTGAATTTGGCCGTAAAACGCTTTACTCCAGCGAGCGTCCGTCGTTTATCGAGCTTGAAGAACACGTGCGCGCGGTGAAAAACCCAAACCAACAGACGACAACTGAGGACGCATGAAAAACCAGTCCCATCCGATCGTCATCGTAAAAAAACGCAAGCACAAGGGCGGCGGACACGGTTCCCACGGCTCCTGGAAAATCGCGTACGCCGACTTTATGACCGCAATGATGGCGTTCTTTCTGGTGATGTGGCTGATCTCCATCTCCAGCCCGAAGGAGCTTATCCAGATCGCTGAATATTTCCGTACCCCGCTGGCGACGGCAGTGACCGGTGGGCAGCGTATCTCTAACAGCGAAAGCCCCATTCCTGGCGGCGGCGATGATTACACCCAGCAGAAGGGTGAGGTGAAAAAAGAGCCGAACATCGACGAGCTGAAACGAAAGATGGAGCAGGCGCGCCTGAAAAAGCTGCGTGGCGATCTCGATCAGCTGATTGAAGCGGATCCCAAACTGCGCGCGCTGCGTCCGCATCTGAAAATCGATCTGGTCCAGGAAGGGCTGCGCATTCAGATTATCGACAGCCAGAACCGCCCGATGTTTAAAACCGGGAGTGCGGAAGTTGAACCTTACATGCGCGATATTCTGCGCGCTATTGCCCCGGTGCTGAACGGTATTCCTAACCGAATCAGCCTGTCGGGCCACACGGATGATTTCCCGTACGCCAGTGGGGAGAAGGGATACAGCAACTGGGAGCTTTCTGCCGATCGTGCCAACGCCTCGCGTCGCGAGCTGGTGGCAGGTGGGCTTGATGATGGCAAGGTACTGCGCGTGGTCGGCATGGCAGCAACCATGCGCGTCTCCGACCGCGGGCCGGATGACGCCATCAACCGTCGTATCAGTCTTTTAGTGCTGAACCAGCAGGCGGAGCAGGCCATCCTGCATGAAAACGCCGAAAGTCAGAATGAGTCACTGGACGATTTAAAACAGCCTGGGGCCGTCCCTGCGGCTGCCGTTCCAACATCGCCACCAGCCAATCCGAGGTGATAGCGTGAGCATGGATATTAGCGATTTTTATCAGACATTCTTTGATGAAGCCGACGAATTGTTGGCGGATATGGAGCAACATTTGCTCGATCTAGTGCCCGAAGCACCGGACTCCGAGCAGCTCAATGCCATCTTCCGCGCGGCGCATTCCATTAAAGGCGGAGCCGGAACGTTTGGATTTACCATCCTGCAGGAAACGACCCATTTAATGGAAAACCTGCTCGATGAAGCACGACGCGGTGAGATGCAGCTCAATACCGACATTATCAACCTGTTTTTGGAAACCAAAGATATTATGCAGGAACAGCTCGACGCCTATAAAAGTTCGGCAGAGCCTGATGCCGCCAGCTTTGAATACATCTGCAATGCGCTGCGCCAGCTCGCCCTGGAAGCAAAAGGTGAGGTCGCTGCAGCCGTTGTCCCTGCGGCAAAACTGAGCGTTGTTGATGCGGTTGCTGCTGAAGAGGCCGCGCCCGCTGCGCAAGCGGGCAAACTGCGCGTTGTGCTGTCACGCCTGAAAGAGAGCGAAGTTAACCTGCTGGAAGAAGAGCTGGGCAACCTGGCGAAGTTAAGCAATGTGGTGAAAGGCAAAGACAGCCTCGCGGCGACCCTCGATGACGGTATCAGTCAGGACGATATCGTGGCGGTGCTGTGCTTTGTGATTGAAGCCGACCAGATTGCTTTCGAAACGGAAACCCCCGCGGCAGAAGCGCCGGCTGCAGCAGAAGAGGTTGCCGTCGTTGCCCAGGCTGCGGCACCGGCTGTTGCGTCTGCGGCACCGGCGTTGAAGGCTGTGCCAAAAGAGACCGCAGCACCTGGCCGCGCTGAAAAACCGGCCGCGCGCTCCAGCGAGTCCACCAGCATTCGCGTTGCCGTTGAGAAGGTCGATCAGCTGATTAACCTGGTTGGCGAACTGGTAATCACCCAGTCCATGCTGGCGCAGCGCTCCAATGAACTGGACCCGGTCACGCATGGCGATCTGATCACCAGCATGGGCCAGCTGCAGCGTAACGCCCGCGATCTGCAGGAATCGGTCATGTCCATCCGCATGATGCCGATGGAATATGTCTTCAGCCGATTCCCGCGCCTGGTGCGCGACCTCGCCAGCAAGCTGAATAAGCAGATTGAACTGACCCTGATGGGCAGCTCAACGGAGCTGGATAAGAGCCTGATCGAGCGCATCATCGACCCGTTAACGCACCTGGTGCGTAACAGCCTGGACCACGGTATCGAACTGCCGGAAAACCGCATTGCCGCCGGGAAATCCCCGGTCGGGAACCTGATCCTCTCAGCGGAACATCAGGGCGGGAACATATGCATCGAAGTGACCGACGACGGTGCCGGTCTTAACCGCGAGCGCATCCTGGCGAAGGCCATTTCGCAGGGGATGGCGGTGAATGAAAACATGACCGACGAAGAGGTGGGCATGCTCATCTTCGCGCCGGGCTTCTCGACCGCCGAGCAGGTGACGGACGTTTCCGGGCGCGGCGTCGGCATGGACGTGGTGAAGCGTAACATCCAGGAGATGGGCGGCCACGTTGAGATCCAGTCTAAACAGGGTTCCGGCACCACCATCCGTATTCTGCTGCCGCTGACGCTGGCGATCCTCGACGGTATGTCGGTGAAAGTGGCGGACGAAGTTTTCATTCTGCCGCTGAATGCCGTGATGGAATCCCTGCAGCCGCGTGAGGAAGATCTGCATCCGCTGGCGGGCGGCGAGCGCGTGCTTGAGGTGCGCGGTGAGTACCTGCCGCTGGTCGAGCTGTGGAAAGTGTTCGAAGTGGACGGGGCGAAGACCGAGGCCACGCAGGGTATCGTGGTGATCCTGCAAAGCGCGGGCCGCCGCTACGCGCTGCTGGTCGATCAGCTGATTGGTCAGCACCAGGTGGTGGTGAAGAACCTCGAAAGCAACTACCGCAAGGTGCCGGGTATTTCTGCTGCCACCATCCTGGGGGATGGTAGCGTGGCGCTGATCGTCGACGTGTCGGCGCTTCAGGGATTAAATCGTGAACAACGTGTGGCGTACACAGCCGCCTGATTAAGTAGAAGGTAATAACATGACCGGTATGAGTAATGTAACGAAACTGGCGGGCGAGCCATCAGGGCAGGAATTCCTGGTCTTCACTTTGGGCGATGAGGAGTACGGCATCGATATCCTGAAAGTGCAGGAAATTCGCGGTTACGACCAGGTTACCCGCATCGCGAACACGCCTGCGTTTATTAAAGGCGTCACCAACCTGCGCGGCGTGATTGTGCCAATCGTCGATCTGCGCGTGAAGTTCAGCCAGGGCGACGTTGACTACAATGACAACACCGTGGTGATCGTCCTCAACCTGGGGCAGCGCGTGGTGGGTATCGTGGTGGATGGCGTATCTGACGTCCTCTCCCTGACGTCTGACCAAATCCGCCCTGCGCCGGAATTTGCGGTCACGCTGTCGACCGAATACCTGACCGGTCTGGGCGCGCTCGGCGAGCGTATGCTGATTCTGGTGAACATTGAGAAGCTGCTGAACAGCGAAGAGATGGCGCTGCTGGATATCGCGGCGAATCATGTAGCGTAGGTAAATGCAAAACGGCAACCGGGTTGCCGTTTTTTGTGTTTGCTCCCTCTCCTTGTGGGAGAGGGCCGGGGTGAGGGCACCAGGCCTCACCCTTTTTCATGCCCTTACGCTTCCTGCTTTACCAGCTCAGCTTCCGCTTCCCGCGCACCTTCATTCTGCGACAGCATCGCGGTCGCAATACCATTCCCCAGCACGTTAATCGCGGAACGCCCCATATCCAGGAAGTGGTCGATTCCCATCAGCAGCAGGATCCCCGCCACAGGAATATTAAAGCTCGGAATGGTCGCTGCCAGCACCACCAGCGAAGAACGCGGTACGCCCGCAATCCCTTTCGACGCCAGCATCAGGGTCAGCATCAGCACCGTCACCTCAGAGAAACTCAGGTGAATGTTGTACGCCTGAGCGATGAACATCGAGGCGAAAGAGCAGTACACCATCGACCCCACCAGGTTGAAGGAGTAGCCAATTGGCAGAACGAAAGAGGCGATGTTGCGCGAGCAGCCAAAGCGCTCCAGCTGCTCCAGCGTTTTAGGGTAGGCCGCTTCAGAACTGCTGGTAGTGAATGCGACCAGTACCGGATCTTTCAGCATGCTGACCAGGCGAAAGACCTCTTTTTTAAGCACCATGTAACCCACGGCCAGCAGTACCATGCAGGTGAGAAGAATGGCAACGTAGTAGCCGCCAATAAAGGAGGCGTAGTTCAACAGGATGCCCAGACCCTGCGTGGCAATGACGGAGGAGATCGCCGCAAAGATGGCCAGCGGCGCAACGTACATCACGTAACCCGTTACCTTCAGCATGATATGGGAAACCACATCCAGCGCGGCCACCAGCGGCGCGTTGAATTTCTGCCCCAGCGACGCGCCACCAATGCCAAAGAACATCGAGAACACCACAATCTGCAGGATCTCATTGTTCGACATCGCCCCTGCGATACTGGTTGGAATGGTGTGAGACAGGAACGCTTTCAGCGTCATCCCGCCCACGGCCAGGCCTGTATCTACCGCCTCGGTTGGGACCGTCAGGTTCAGACCGCTTCCCGGACGCTCCAGCGTGACGATAAACAGTCCGACCAGAATGGAGAGCACGGATGAGCTGATAAACCACACCATCGCTTTGCCGCCCACGCGGCCAATGGTGGAGGTTTCTCCCAGCTTCATAATGCCCACGGTAAGCGTGCTGAAGACCAGCGGCGCAATAACCATTTTGATCAGACGGAGGAAAATATCGGTCAGAAGGGTAATATTATCCGACCAGGCTTTGATGGCATCCGCAGATGCGTACTCGTGAATTGCCGCCCCTGAAAGAATACCCGCCAGCATGAATATCACGATGAAGAGTGTGAGTTTGTTTGCACTTGCCACGAAAAAAGACCCTCTATGCGCTTCAGTTGTAGCCCGCGCCGATACATATAAATTTTTTATTGCGGCGCGGGAAATTATTCGGCACATAAATTGACGCAAAGCGTAGGGGGATACAACTCCTTTTTAATTTTTATTAATTTTGTTGTTAATGCCCGAACGATATATTGTGACGCTAATCACATTTTTATGGATATATCCTCAGTCAAAGTGCAGGAATATTCCTTTATTGTTATTTAACTCATTGTTTTATATCTACATATGATCCTGTCAGGGCATGGGTTTTGCCTGCCCCACGTCGGGTGGTCGAAGCGATATCCGTAAACTAAATTCTCAATAACCCCCTCAGAGGAAGGTTTAGCGGGGCTAACATCTTGAACGTTAAAAATAAAATGTCGCAAGGGAACAGAGACGTCTTCTGGAGGGTGGTAAATGAAAAGAAAACTCCTTTTGATCTGCGCAGGCACGTTGCTGACTGCGACAACGGCCCATCAGGCCCTGGCCGTCACCAGCAACGGCACCATTGGCGCCACGCTGACGCTAACAAACGGTTGTCTGATTAACGGATCGCCCGCCCAAAGCGGCATTAATTTCGGGATACTTGATTTCGGCACCCATCCCGCAACGTTTTCCACTCTGACCACGCAGCTAACCGGCGCCAGCGGCGGAAATACCTTCACCATTCAATGCACGACCGCCAGCTATTCGGTGGCGATCACCGGCAACACCAACTCCACGGCACCTGGCACCGTTGTCGGCTCGCCGGGAACGCCCGCGCGCTATCTGGTAAACACGACCAATACGGCGCAGGGGGTGGCTTACAGCCTGTACAGCGACAGCGGATTCAACACGGTGGTAGCTAATAACGCCGCGTTGCCGATCGCGTCCACGGCGGGGGGCGTTGACAGTTACACCCTCTACGGACGTATTACCGGCGGCGGTAACAGCGTTACGGTGGTACCGGGCACCTATACCGACACGATTAACGTCAGCGTGACCTATTAGATCTGCACTGCCATGAAGGAACCTTTTATAGGTCTGCGCAAAAGCGCAGAGGGACGCGTGCAGCCTTTTTTCGCGCTAATCGTCGGGTTGTTGCTGCTCCCCACTGCGGGGGCGGTGACATCGCAATCCTTTAAGGTCAGCGCGACCATTGTACCGGGATGTGCAGTGGCTACCGGCAGCGGGGGAATTCTCGGTACGCTGGATTTTGGCACCCATAACGGCGTGGAAAGTGCGCCGGTGAGCACCAGCTTTGTACCAAACGGGGCCTTGTCCATCGTCTGCACACCGGGCGTGGCGCTGACTATGAGTATTAATGGCGGTCAGAATTATTCATCCGTTCGCCGAATGAAACGTACGAACGGGACGGAAATGGTCCCGTACCGGCTGTACAGCAGCAGTTCGCTGGCCGCGAACAGCGAAATCGGCGTTAACCAGGCGATACCGGTGACCTATACCAACAGCAATAACATCGCGCTGCCCCTTTTTGGCGTGGCGCTATTGACCGGGTTTAGCCCGGCAGGAACCTATTCCGATCAGCTCACCGTGACCTTGTCATGGTAATAAAGGGAGAGAGGCAATGAAGCCAATTATCAGGCATATGTGTCTGGCGGGTGTGTTGTCATGCGTCGCGGCGGCCGGACAGGCGCAGGCGGCGGCCACCATTCTGCTCTGGCCCATCGATCCCTGGCTTGCCGCCGATGCTAACGCCACGGAGTTGTGGATCCAGAACCAGGGGAACAGCGCAACGACCATGCAGGTGCGGATTGTGCGCTGGAAGCAGGAGGGCGGATACGAACGCTACAGCGCGCAGCAGGACGTGGTCGCCAGCCCGCCCATTGTCACCATCCAGAAAGGTAATAAGCAGCTGATTCGTCTTATTAAACAGGGCGCGGTTCCTGCAGGCGTTGAACAGGCGTACCGCATTATCGTGGATGAAATCCCGCAGCCTGACGCCAAAGCTGCACCCGCCATCGGTCTCAAATTACAGATGCGTTACTCCATTCCGCTGTTTGTTTACGGACAGGGGATCCCGACCCTGAAAGAGGGAGCGCATCACGCGCTGGTGGAGACCCGAAACCTGAGCTGGCGGGTGACGCAGGAGGGAGGACAACCTGCATTACAGGTGCGTAATCAGGGGGATGTGCACGTCAGGCTTAGCCAGGTGTCGCTGGTGCAGGGGGGGCAAAAACGCACCGTAGCGGAGGGATTACTGGGATACGTCCTGCCGGGCAGCACCCGTAGCTGGCCGATACCCGCTGGCGTTCGTCAGCCAGACCGGATGAGCGCGCAGATTAATGCCAGGGACGCACAATGGCAGTCGACGCCCGTCAACTGAAGCCGGCAATGATGATGCTGCTTTGCGTCAGTACCACAGCCTGGGGCGAACCCGGCGACGACAGTTTGCCGCCGCCTCCCCAGGCACAGGCGGTAAATGATGAAGCGGTCTTTCAGCTTGCCCTCGTGGTCAACCACTATGACACCGGTCTGGTGGTCCCCGTGACGCAGCGCAACGGCGCTTTCTTTATTTCCAGCGCCGATTTGCTGCGCGCCGGGCTGCCCCCGGAACATGTGCCCGCAGGAGAGGTGAATCTCTCCTCACTGAGCCAGGTTCGTGTGGAGTACGACAGCGCCGCGCAGCGCCTGCTGCTGACCCTTCCCCGGGACTGGATCGCCGCCCGGGTGACACCCTTTAGCGCGCAAACGGCGCAGTCCAAACCGCACTACGGGCGTGGCGCGCTGTTGAATTACGATCTCTACACCAACCACACGGAGCATACTGGCGGCCAGGCGTCGCTCTGGCATGAACTCCGCTACTTCGACGAGAACGGCTCGTTTTCCACCACCGGGTACGCCCGGAAAAATTTCACCGGAAACGACGGTCAGCAGGAAGGGTATGTTCGCTATGACACCACGCTGCTGATAACGAATGAGGATGACGCGACCACCTGGAGCGCCGGAGACGTTATCAGCGATGCCCTGAGCTGGACCTCCAGCGTGCGGATGGGCGGTATCAGCTACGGACGCGATTTCTCCCTGCGCCCGGACCTGGTGACATGGCCGCTGCCCGAATTTTCGGGGGAGGCCGCGGTCCCCACCTCGGTGGATCTCTTTATCAACGGCTATAGGTCCGGCTCAACTCAGCTTCAGCCGGGCCCCTTCACTCTGACCAATCTGCCCTATATCAACGGGGCGGGGGATGCGGTGCTGGTCACCACCGATGCGCTGGGACGCCAGGTGAGCACCACGCTCCCGTTTTATGTCACCAGCGATTTGCTTAAAACAGGGCTGAGCGACGGGGCCGTGACGCTCGGCAGCCTGCGCCGGAATTATGGCATCAGGAATTTTGACTACGGCCCTGCGGCAGGCAGCGGCTCGTATCGCTACGGGATGACGGACTGGCTGACGCTGGAGGGCCACGCGGAAGGGGCAGAAGAGCTGGCGCTGGGCGGGGCGGGGACGGTGATAAAGCTCGGCCAGTTTGGCGTGGTGAATTCCTCTTACTCACAAAGCCGCATGCGCGGGGACGACGGCGGGCAAATCAGCTGGGGCTATCAGTACAGCACCAGCGAGTTTAGCGTCGCGACCCAGCACACCCGTCGCGATCGCGGCTTTGGCAATCTCGCTCTCTATGACCAACCGACGGTATATGACGAAAATGACAGGCCCATCGCCAGCTTTAGCCGCAATACGGACCAGTATTCTCTGACCTTCAATCTGGGGCAGTACGGCAATATTGGTGCGGCCTGGATTGGCGTGGAGAGCTTTGACAGCCAGAAAACGGAACTGCTGAATCTCTCCTGGAGCCGCAATCTCTGGGGGGCGAGCAGCATTTACCTGGCCGGCAGTCGGGACCAGCAGCGTGGGGACTGGACGGTCGCGCTGTCGCTGCAGGTGCCGCTGGGGGAACGCGACAGCGCTGCCGTCACCTTCGAAAACACCCCGGATGCAGGCAGCTCGCAGCGCATTAACTACAACCACTCTATGCCTTCTGACGGCGGGTTTAGCTGGAACATGGCCTGGGCCAACCAGTCAAAATCCAGTGATTATCAGCAGGGTACGCTGGGCTGGCGCAATAACAATATCGAACTGCAGGGCGGCGGCTATGGCGAGAGGGACACCATGACCTGGTGGGGCGAGGCGATGGGCGCCATTGTCCTGATGGACGGGGAGCTGTTCGCGGCGAACAAAATCAACGATGCGTTTGTGGTGATCAGCACCGACGGCCATCCGGACGTGCCCGTCAGCTATGAAAACCAGCCCGTCGGCAAAACGAATAACAACGGCTACCTGCTGGTCAGCGGGGTGTCGGCGTACTATCCGGCAAGCTACCGGATCGATACGCTGAATCTGCCGGCGGATACCCGGCTGAAGGAGACTGAGCGGCGGATCGCCATTCGTCGTCACAGCGGCTATCTGGTGGACTTCCCGATGGAGCAGGAGCGGGTGGCAAGCGTCATTCTGCACGATGCGCAGGGGCAGGCGATCCCGGTGGGAAGCCAGGTCCGACGTGCCTCGCGCAGCAATGCGGTGGTGGGGTATGACGGCATCGCGTGGCTGGAGAACCTCAGCGATGTGAACCCGCTTGAGGTGATCACCCCTGCCGGAAAACGCTGCACGGCGACCCTGACCGTGGGGGCCAATCCGGAGCACAAGCTGCAAACCTACGGTCCGCTGGTTTGTCGGGAGGGGCCATGACGCGCCTGCTGCTGCTGTTGCTGTTGCTTTTCTCCGGCGGCGGCTGGGCGGCGTGCACCGTCAGTACGGTCAATGCGTCGTTTGGCAGCGTCACGTCGTTTGCGTTGAGCGGAAACGGGGAAGTGGAAACCACCGGCACGCTGGTGGTGGCGTGTGACGCCGTGCTCAATGTGCTGACCAACGACTCGGTGACCCTGAACTACACCGCAGCGTCGGTATCGGGCAACAGCCGCGCCACCATGAAACGCACGGATAACGCGGCCATCACGGACGTGATCCCCACCCGGCTGTGCGGATTATCGGGCTGCGCGAGCAGCAGCGAGGTGCAGATAAGTAATTCGTATACCTGGAGCGGGAACACACTGCTGGGGCTACTCGGGTCAAAACGGTACAACATACCGCTCTATTTTCGCACCGTCCCCGGACAAAACGTGACTGCCGGGCCTTATCAGGTGCTGCTGACCTTCAGCATCAACTACAACGTCTGCGCCGTCGGTCTGGGAAGCCTGTGTACATCTCCCCAGTCGGGAACCGCAACGACCAGTATTCTGCTTAACATGACCGTCACCAACGACTGCAGCGCCATGACCACGCCGGACGTGAACTTTAACAGCGCACCGCTGGTGCAAAGTTTTCCCACCGTTTCGCAGGCTATTGCCGTGACCTGTACCAAAGGCAGCACCTACACCATTGGCATTAATAATGGTGCCAACGCGCTGAACAACGTGCGGCGTATGGTGAGCGGCAGTAACGCCCTGAGCTACGACATCTATAAAGAAGCCAGCGGTAACCGCTGGGGCGGCAGCGGTGCCGAGCGCTGGTCCAGCGCGACGTCGTCCCAGGTCAGTAGCGACGGGTTGCTGCGAACCTACAACTATACCGCTAAGGTCCTGACCAATCAGGCCACGCCACCCGCCGGCACCTACACCGATACGCTGATTGTTGACGTCGCGTTTTAACCCCGCGCTTTTCCCTTTCGCAAATGTAAAGTTCCTGTGGCCTGTGCCGATAACACCGTTAATAAATCTATGAGAAGGTGTTGTATGTTGAACCGTATCCGCGTTGTCACAATGCTCATGATGGTGCTGGTCATTTTCGCACTACTTCAGCTTATCTCCGGCGGGCTTTTTTTCTCGTCGTTAAAACAGAACCAGGACAGCTTCGCCGCCTCGAACGATCTCCGCCTTCAGCAGAGCGAGCTTACGTCAACGTGGGATCTGATGCTGCAAACGCGCATCAACCTGAGCCGCTCGTCCGCGCGCATGATGATGGATCCCAACAATCAGCAGAGCAGCGCGAAAACCGATCTGCTAAAAAATGCCCGGGCCACGCTGGCCGACGCGGCAAAACACTACGCCACCTTCAAACAGATCGCCCCGCAGCCCGCTATGGCGCAGGTGAGCCAGAATATTGATGAAAAATATAACGCCTACTATGCCGGGCTGACGGAGCTGATTCAGTTCCTGGAGAGTGGCAACATGGACGCCTACTTCGCACAGCCGACGCAGGGGATGCAAAACGCACTCGGCGCGGCGCTGGGGGAATACGCGAAGGCCAGCGGCGATTTGTATCACTCGGCCTTTACTGAAAGCCAGAATGACTACCGCTTTGCGAAATGGCAGATGGCGGTGCTGGCGCTGGCGCTGGTCATTGTGCTGATCGCGGTCTGGTACGGCATTCGCCACATCCTGCTGAACCCGCTCGGTCGCGTGATTGCCCATATCCGCGATATTGCCAGCGGTGACCTGACTAAAACGCTGACCGTGTCCGGGCGCAATGAGATCACCGAGTTGGCCAACAGCGTCGACCATATGCAGCGTTCATTGATCGAGACCGTCGCCAACGTGCGTAACGGGTCAGAGGCTATCTATACCGGCACCAGCGAAATCGCGATGGGCAATAACGACCTTTCATCCCGTACCGAGCAGCAGGCTTCCGCTCTGGAAGAGACGGCCGCCAGCATGGAGCAGCTCACGGCAACTGTGAAGCAGAACGCCGATAACGCTCGCCAGGCGTCTCAGCTGGCGGAAAGCGCCTCCGAGACGGCGCAGCGCGGCGGTCGCGTGGTGGATGGCGTGGTGAAAACCATGCACGAAATCGCCGACAGCTCGAAGAAAATCGCTGACATTATCAGCGTCATCGACGGCATTGCCTTCCAGACCAACATCCTCGCGCTCAACGCCGCCGTGGAAGCGGCGCGCGCGGGCGAGCAGGGCCGCGGGTTTGCCGTGGTGGCCGGGGAAGTGCGCAACCTGGCCAGCCGCAGCGCCAACGCGGCGAAAGAGATCAAAGCCCTTATTGAAGACTCCGTCTCCCGCGTGGATACCGGCTCGGTGCTGGTGGAAAGCGCCGGGGAGACCATGAATGACATCGTGAATGCCGTTACCCGCGTAACGGACATCATGGGTGAAATCGCCTCTGCATCCGATGAGCAGAGTCGTGGTATCGACCAGGTTGCCCTGGCGGTATCGGAAATGGATCGCGTGACACAGCAAAACGCCGCCCTGGTGCAGGAGTCCGCTGCGGCGGCCGCTGCCCTGGAAGACCAGGCGAGCCGTCTGAAGATGGCCGTCTCGGCGTTTCGTCTCGCTTCACTCGCTGGAAATACGGTCACTTCGCAGTCGACGTACCGCGCGCCAGCCGCCGACCCGGCGGTCACCCGCATGCGTGCTGCAACGGCCGGACAAGATGAAAACTGGGAAACATTTTGACTGACAATTAGACCGCGGCTGCTTGCCGCTTGATGGGAGCGTGGATGTTAAATCGTATTCGTATCTCGACCACACTGTTTTTGATTCTGATCCTTTGCGGTGTGTTGCAGGTTGGCAGTAACGGGTTGTCTTTTTGGGCGTTTCGCGATGGCTATCAGAATTTGCAGGACGTTGAGGCGAGTAATCAGCAGCGCTCCGCACTGGCACAAACGCGTGCCGTGCTGTTGCAGGCAAGCACTGCGCTGAACAAGGCAGGAACCTTAACCGCGCTCAGCTATCCGCCGGATGACATTAAAGCGCTGATGGCAACGGCGCGCGACAGCCTGAAGCAGGCAGACGCACAGTTTAAGGCCTTCACGGCGCAGGCAGCCGACAGCGAGAAAGAGAAAGCGCTGAAGGCAGCCATGAAAAAGAACTTTGAGCAGTGGTTCAGCGATCTGGACCACCAGGCGACCTGGCTTGAGAACAACCAGCTTTCGGACTTTATGAGCGCACCGGTTCAGGCGTCTCAGGCCGCGTTTGACGGCAGCTTTAACGCGTGGCAGCAGGATATTAACCGGTCTGTTCAGCGTGCAGGTGAAGCGAGCCGTATCAGCTATCACATGTCCGGCGTTATCTTTGCCGTCGTCGTGATCCTGGCGGGGCTGCTGACCGGCGGGGCGCTGCTCTGGGTGCGCAGAATGATTGTGCAGCCGCTGGCGATCGTCAGCAGCCACTTCGACAGTATTGCGAAGGGGGACCTGGCGCGTCCGGTGGCGGTGTTCGGCAAAAACGAAATATCGGCGATCTTTGCCAGCCTGAAGGCGATGCAGGGCGCTCTGCGGGAAACGGTATCCGACGTGCGTCAGGGCAGTTATGCCATGCACACCGGGATCTCAGAGATTGCGGCAGGCAATAACGATCTCTCGTCCCGCACCGAGCAGCAGGCGGCCTCGCTGGCGCAGACGGCGGCCAGCATGGAGCAGCTGACCGCAACGGTTAGCCAGAACGCCGATAACGCGCGTCAGGCGTCTGATCTGTCAAAACAGGCGGCGATGACGGCGAAGAAAGGCGGCGACCAGGCGTCCCATGTCGCCAGCACCATGCAGGAGATTGCCACCAGCTCGCAGAAGATTGGCGACATCATCAGCGTGATCGACGGTATCGCGTTCCAGACCAACATTCTGGCGCTGAACGCTGCCGTTGAAGCGGCGCGCGCCGGCGAGCAGGGACGTGGGTTTGCGGTGGTAGCCGGGGAAGTGCGTAACCTGGCGAGCCGCAGCGCCAACGCGGCGAAAGAGATTAAGGTGCTGATCGAAGAGTCGGTCTCGCGTGTTCAGCAGGGCTCAACCCTTGTGGATACGGCGGCGCAAACCATGCACGAGATCGTCACCTCCGTGACGCGGGTGAACGACATCATGGGCGAAATTGCCTCCGCGTCGGATGAACAGCGTCGCGGGATTGAGCAGGTTGCCCAGGCCGTCAGCCAGATGGATCGGGTAACGCAACAGAACGCCTCGTTAGTTGAGGAAGCGGCAGCGGCAACCGATCAGCTGGCCAGCCAGGCAGATCGTCTGACCGGTCTGGTCGCAGTATTTAATGTGAAAGAGCACGTTGAAGCAGTAACAGAAGTCGGGCGGTCGCAGGCCGTGCCAGTTGTATCCTGAATGTAATTAAGAAGGCGCTATGACATCACCAATGCCCCCTGGGCAAACGTCATTATTGTTGCAGATGACACAGCGCCTCGCGCTGTCCGACGCGCATTTTCGTCGGATATGTCAGTTAATCTACCAGCGTGCGGGGATCGTGCTTGCGGATCATAAGCGGGACATGGTCTACAACCGACTGGTGCGGCGCTTGCGTACGCTGGGGCTGGATGATTTTGGCCGCTATCTGAGCATGCTTGAGGCCAACCAAAACAGCGCAGAGTGGCAGGCTTTTATTAACTCATTAACCACCAACCTGACGGCTTTTTTCCGCGAAGCTCACCACTTCCCGGTCCTGGCCGAGCACGCGCGCCGTCGCACCGGGGAGTATCGCGTCTGGAGTGCGGCCGCCTCGACGGGTGAAGAGCCGTATTCGCTGGCGATTACCCTGGCCGATACCCTGGGGATGGCGGCCGGGCGCTGGAAGGTCTACGCCAGCGATATCGACACCGAGGTGCTGGAGAAGGCGCGCAACGGCGTTTATCGCCAGGACGAGCTGAAAACGCTGTCACCGCAGCAGCTGCAGCGTTACTTCATGCGCGGTACGGGGCCGCATGAAGGCCTGGTTCGCGTACGCCAGGAGCTGGCGAACCTCGTCGAATTCGCGCCCGTTAACCTGCTCGATAAGCAGTACAACGTGCCGGGGCCTTTCGACGCCATTTTTTGCCGTAACGTCATGATCTATTTTGATAAAACGACGCAACAGGACATTCTGCGTCGGTTTGTTCCGTTGCTCAAGCCTGACGGTTTACTGTTTGCCGGGCACTCGGAAAACTTCAGCAACCTCGCGCGTGAGTTTAGCCTGCGTGGGCAAACGGTATATGCGCTGAGTAAGGAAAAAGCATGAGTAAAATCAGGGTATTGTCCGTCGATGATTCAGCGCTGATGCGCCAGATCATGACTGAAATAATCAATAGCCACAGCGACATGGAGATGGTGGCCACAGCGCCAGATCCGCTGGTAGCGCGGGATTTAATTAAAAAATATAACCCCGACGTGCTAACGCTGGATGTCGAGATGCCGCGCATGGATGGCATAGATTTCCTGGAAAAATTGATGCGGCTGCGGCCCATGCCGGTGGTGATGGTCTCCTCCCTGACCGGGAAAGGATCGGAGATCACCTTGCGTGCGCTGGAGCTAGGGGCGGTGGATTTTGTCACCAAACCGCAGCTCGGCATTCGCGAGGGTATGCTGGCGTACAGCGAGATGATTGCGGAGAAAATTCGCACCGCATCGCGTGCGAAGCTCGCGGCCCACAAGCCGATGGCCGCGCCGGCAACCCTCAAGGCCGGTCCGTTACTCAGCTCGGAAAAACTGCTGGTTATTGGAGCGTCAACCGGAGGAACAGAGGCAATTCGCCATGTACTCCAGCCATTGCCGCTTTCAAGTCCGGGTATTCTGATTACTCAGCATATGCCGCCAGGCTTTACCCGCTCGTTCGCCGAACGCCTGAACAAGCTGTGCCAGATCAGCGTGAAAGAGGCGGAAGACGGCGAGCGCGTGCTGCCGGGACATGCGTATATCGCCCCGGGCGACAAGCATATGGAGCTGGCGCGCAGCGGCGCTAACTATCAAATCAAAATTCATGACGGACCGCCGGTCAACCGGCACCGTCCGTCAGTGGATGTGCTGTTTCATTCGGTGGCGAAACATGCGGGGCGCAACGCCGTCGGGGTGATCCTGACGGGGATGGGCAACGACGGTGCCGCCGGAATGCTTGCAATGCACCAGGCTGGCGCCTGGACGATTGCGCAGAATGAAGCAAGTTGTGTGGTGTTCGGCATGCCGCGCGAGGCCATCAATATGGGTGGCGTGAGCGAAGTGGTCGATCTTAGCCAGGTAAGCCAGCAGATGCTGGCGAAAATCAGTGCCGGACAGGCAATACGTATTTGACTCAGGAGTATTATTTTATGGCGGATAAAGAGCTTAAGTTTTTGGTTGTGGATGACTTTTCCACCATGCGTCGCATCGTGCGCAACCTGCTGAAAGAGCTGGGCTTCAACAACGTTGAAGAGGCGGAAGACGGCGTTGATGCGCTGAACAAACTGCAGGCCGGCGGGTTTGGTTTTGTCATCTCCGACTGGAACATGCCAAACATGGACGGTCTGGAGTTGTTGAAAACGATTCGTGCAGACGCGGGAATGGCGTCTATGCCGGTGCTGATGGTCACTGCAGAAGCGAAAAAAGAGAACATCATTGCTGCAGCACAGGCGGGCGCAAGCGGCTACGTGGTGAAGCCATTCACCGCGGCGACCCTGGAAGAGAAGCTCGGTAAGATCTTCGAGAAACTCGGCATGTGAGGTGTTGGTGATGATGCAACCTGCAATGAAACCCGTTGAAGAACACTCGCCGAGCGACATCATCGTGCGCATCGGCAGCCTGACGCGCATGCTGCGTGACAGCTTGCGTGAACTGGGGCTGGATCAGGCCATTGCCGAAGCGGCGGAAGCGATTCCGGACGCCCGCGATCGTCTGGACTACGTTGTGCAGATGACCGCTCAGGCGGCTGAACGTGCGCTGAACAGCGTTGAAGCGTCGCAGCCGCATCAGGATGCGATGGAAAAGGGCGCAAAAGCGCTGAGTAAACGCTGGGACGAGTGGTTTGAGAACCCTATCGAGCTGGCGGATGCCCGCGAGCTGGTGACGGATACCCGTCAGTACCTGGGTGATGTGCCGGGCCACACCAGCTTTACCAACGCTCAGCTGCTGGACATCATGATGGCGCAGGATTTCCAGGACCTGACCGGTCAGGTGATCAAGCGCATGATGGATGTGATCCAGGAGATTGAGCGTCAGCTGCTGATGGTTCTGCTGGAGAACATCCCGGAACCGGCAGCCCGTCCAAAACGCGAGAACGAAAGCCTGCTCAATGGTCCACAGCTCGACGCCAGCAAGGCGGGCGTGGTGGCAAGCCAGGACCAGGTGGACGACCTGCTGGACAGCCTCGGCTTCTGATTGCGGCCTTTACCCTCAGGTTGTTTGCTCAACCTGAGGGATATTTTTAACGCAGATCCATTTTCACCGTCACGTTACCTTCAAAGCTATCCGGTGAGGGGGTGGTGTCTGTTGTGCTTACCGGCACGGCCTTAATTTTGACAACCCCATTTCCCTGCTCGTCCATGGTGACAGGAAATTCGTAGGTTCCATCCAGCGCGACATTCTGGCTATTTTCATCATACACTCGAATACCCAGATCGCTTCTTTCCAGTAACTTAGCAATGTATGGCGTGCTGCTATCCGCCACACCCTGATCGGCAGACAGCGTGAGCTTTATCCGATCGTTGTTGCCAACCGCGTTATCGTCGCAGTGATAGGAAATATCTACATCTTTAAGGGTATATCCCTGCGGGGGTTGCCCTTTGCTGGTGAATTGCTTGCTGACAATGCTGCCAAACTCTACCTCAATTGTGCTGCCCGCGTTGATTGTACAGCTTAACGGTGCGGAGAGGGTGCCGCCGAACCAGATATCTGACACCTGCTCTGCCTCAGCTGCGTCGCAGCTTCCGCCAGTGCCAATATAGAGGCAGGCGTAGTTCTGCGCGATAAGCGTCTGCGGGATAATTTCCTCGCCAAGAATCGGCTTTTTGACGTGCAGCATGACTGCAACAACATTCCAGCGGAATTTACGCTTTACTGCTGCAGCACCTGAAGGTTGAGTCTCACTGCTGCAGACTGTGCTCTCGCCTTCTGTTTTCGATAGACTCGATTCCAGAACGTAGAACATATTCCCCCTCGAGGTAGGGTACTCATTGATGGGTATTGCAGTTAAAGAGTTACCGTCCGGGGAATTGATCGCGTCAGCATAGCCGGTGATATCCGCATCAATTTTATCGGTCAGATGGCCATATCCACTCGTACCCGGACTGAGTGGGCTCCCAGCGTAGCTTTTTTCGTAGATGACACTCGACGAAAACACATTACCTGGACACGTACAGTTTGCATCCATCTCGGAACCCGCCCCAACCAGATGGCCGGGGACATCGTAATCATGATTTGCAACGTTCTCTGTCGATGTGAATTCATGATCGTATGAGATCGTGTAGGTTTGTGGTGCGCCGAAACAATTTTTGAGTACCGTAACGGCCAGACATGAATCCGTAAATGTCAGGCTCATTGCAGTTGCCAGTGAAGCCGTAGTGGCTAGTTTCTTTATATTATTTAGCATGTGATGATTCCTGCTGACATAGCACGCTAAGCGAGCGAATTCCGTTAGGCGTTTCAGTGTGTCGATCGCTCTGTGGCGAAATGCTGGAGACGCACTGTTGGTCCTGACCGTTGCCCCATTTCACCGTAAGCTGCGTTGTCTCGCCGATACCAGTAAGGTATACGGTACCGGTATCGTCAGCGATGCTGCTCATTGGGGGGAGCGTGCTGGTGACAATGGCGCCAAAAGGTACGCGCTGGCCATTTGGACGCGTCAGTGTTACCAGCATCCTGTAGCCTACGTGCGCATCGAAGTTTGCTGCGACAGCCGCGTTACGTGAAGGGATCACGGTCGCAGCCGTGTCGCTACTGTCCACGTTTTCAGGCAGGCTGGCTGTGTCGATACGAATGTAGTTTTCCTGATAGGGAGTCAAGGACGGAATAACGGCATTCCCCAGCCAGTCTGTCTGGATACCTCGCTGGTTCTGGAAACGAACACCGGCGGCGTCGTTGGCATTAACAATGGCAAACTGGCTACCCAGTGGTTGCGCCAGCGTCACGCCGTGCGGGTGCGCAACAATACCCCCGCTGATGCCGTAATTGAGCTGCTCAGAACTGTCAGAGGAGGCGTAATATCCAGCGTTCAGGTTGGCGTATCGTGAACGGTAGGTGCCATAAACACTGCTTGTGTCTTCTCCATCGTGATTTGAATGGCTTTGCTGCAGTGAATAGTTCAGCCTCTCGTCATCCAGCAACGTCCCGTTGACGCCAATATTTTGTCGTGTATAGCCGTTTTTAGTATTGCTGATGTTATAGCTGCTCCAGGCGCGGGGCAGCCACCGAGAGAGCGGTATGCTAAAGCCGAAGGAGACCATACGGTCGGAGTCCTCGCCGTTCGTTTTACTGTAGGTGTAAGCCATGTGATAGCTCACTCCGGAGAGAACGGTGTTGACGCCTAGCGATACGCTGCGTTCTTTTTTGGAGGTTCCCCAATAATCCTGTTGATAACCGTTCAGGTACACGCTTAAGGCGGAAATGTTCTGGCTGATGCTGGCCTGAATACGGTTGCGCTTGTTGTAGTTAAACATCAAGTCGTCTTCGTGACCGTCAAGCTTCTGATTAGCGTCGGCAAAACTGTAATATCCACGGCTGGAGTAGCGATAGCTGCCGAGGGTGAAGTTGGTATCGGTAGAGTCAATTTTACCGGAATAGAGCACACGCCATGACTGACCGGTATGCTCGCTACCGTCGTCAAGTTGCGCATCCGCCACGGTGACATCTGCAGACAGCGCACCCAAGGGCCCGAGCGCCACGCCTACACCCGTGTTGGCAGCGTTATAGTCTTTCGAAAGCGTCAGCCCGCCGAACCAGGTAAGCAGATTGTTTAAGCCGTATACCATACTTCCCTGAAGAAAGTCGGGTTCCTTTTGATTGGTGCCACTGTCTGAACGGTAACGTCCTGCCGTAAATTCATACTTCAGGTGTTCCGGGCGTTGCATGACTGCGATGCTGGAGTAGGGCTGGGTAAAGTGATGCTCGGTTCCATCAGCCTCTTTTATCGTAACCTCCAGATCGCCGCTGTTGGTGGTGGAGTAGAGGTCGTTAATCTCAAACGCGCCGGGTGCAACGTTCTGTTGATAAATGAGGTAGCCGTTCTGACGTACGGAGACCTCGGCATTTGAGCTGGCGATACCGCGAATCACCGGGGCATAGCCGCGCTGGCTATAGGGGAGCATCTCTTCGTCCGTGGCCAGGTTTACCCCCCGGTACTGGAGGCTATCGAACACTTCACCGCGGGTACTGCTCTCGCCCGCTGTGAACTGCGCTTTTAGTATATCAACGTCGTGCTGAAGGAACGTGTTAATGGTATCCCAGTGGCGATCATCATCCGATTTGCTCCACGTTGAGTAGTTGCGCACGCGCCATCCGCCAAGATTCGCCCCGGTTCTTAAATTCAGATACTGGTTTGTGCTGCTGTTGTCGCTGCTGTCTTTATTTTGTGATCCTGAAAAAGAGTAATCGCTGAACAAAACCGGCACACCGTCGTCCCAACGTGAAGGATCGACATAATCACGACCATTTCCTTTTATCGCCGCCTGCGGAATGCTCAGCTTTAGCGTCATTGTCGAGAAATCAAGTTGTGCTGATGCCAGCGGGATATAGTTGCCCAGAGAGTTTGGCAGTGTCCCGTCGGCCGGGAGCTTAATCAACTCTGGATAGCGATCGATATTAATCCCCCAACCGCGGAGCATATTCGGCGTCAGCTGTGGCACCAGCGCGCCTTCAGGTGAGCTGACGTAAGCGATATCCGCGTCGGTAAGCCTACGTTCGTTCATCATCACTCTTGAGGGATAGGTACCGGGCAGCTGGGCATTCGATTTCGAAAAGAGTGAGAGATCGATATCCTGTTGCGTCAACATATCCCCTTCCAGCGAAGAGGCGGAAAAGTGATACTCCCGGGCATCCGTTGAGCAGCTCGTGATAATCAGAATGCCGCCAAGGTAGCGGAGGAGTGGGTTTAGCTGAAAGATCCGCTGACCGGACAAAAAATTACGTCCTGTAATCATTGTGCTTGTTTAATCCTGCGCCAGGTTGGAAGTGTATTTTTCGGAAGCATTGCCGTAATCGGTGATGCAGCGCCAACTGACATTCGCTCCTTGTATATTGGCAGGTATCGGGATGGCGACGCTGGATTTAGGTCCCACCATATCGGCTTTTTCTATCTTCTTTGCACCCAGCGAGAGAGAATCAAAAATACTGTAAAATGCCCCATCGTTGATGACGGTAAGCTGCTGGTCATGGCGAACGAAGCGCAGGTTTTTGCATGACTCTGATGGCGAGCCGCTAAGTCCAACAGGGCGCCAGAAGAGTTTCAGGCGCGTTTTATAAATCAGGCGCAGAACATTCTTACCCTCTTCATCTCCAGGCGTGGCGGGTACGGTTCGCACATTAAGGTAGAACAATGTCTCTTTATCGACAGGCAGCGGGCGACCGCTCCAGGTTATTCGCAGACTTTGCTCTTTTTGCGGATCGAGACGAAAGAGAGGTGGCGTCACGATAAAGGGGCCCCGTGTTTTTCCATCCCCAGTATCCGTCCAGGATTGAATTAACCAGGGGAGTTCTTTTTCACTATTTAGTAAGGGCAGGGCTACTTCCTTTTTTGCGGCATCGTAAATTATGCGAGTACGGCCGATTTGTACCCCCGTGGCGTGACAAAAAGTGCTTGCAATAACGGGAATGCATAATAAGAGTTTTATTGATGTGCGCATGGAAAACCCCTCAATAAAGCAGGTTGAAAGAACGATAATAGTCCGAATGCGGACTATTATCTGAGCATGACTCCTTAAATGTCATGGCGTAAATATATTTATTAGCTGAATATTTGGCGATGGCTTATTAGCGATATAAAATATTCACCGTCATATCAGCATCGGCTGGACCGGCTGTTACCGTTGCCGCGAATGATTTATAGCGGGCGTTAAAGTCCGCCTTGATGGTATCAGAAGATTTCGTGGGCAGTTCAATGTAGACCTGTTCTTCAGAACCATCCATGGTGATCAACTGAGCATCGCTCCCTACAGGACTGACGGCAACGCCAATACCCGTCGCGGCGGTGTCACCTGTTGAGGTAATTTTGCTTACATCAAGCAGAGTATTCGTCTTCGTCAAGGTTGTTGGACCGTTAAAGGTCAGTTGAACCGCTGGCAATCCGTCGCTTTTTAATGGACAGTTGGCCAAAATAATAGAGAACGGAGTGAGCGTGGTTTCCTTTCCGACTTCTGTAAAAAGTGAGACCGGATAGGTACCAAGTGGAATCGTACTGTCTGTGCCGCTGTCCCCTTGAATCGTGCAGCTAGGTTCAATAATTTCACCCGTGAAGTGGATCGTCCCTGCATTCATTTCGGCAGCGAAACTGCCCATTGAAATGACAGCAAGCGTCACGCCCGCAAAAATGTTTCTTTTGAAATCCATCTACAAAAACTCCTGAAGTTGAAAACAAATTGGCATGCAACTTGATATATTTCTCGATTAACGCCGAGCAAAAGTATAGCGGGTAATTTTCATTAGGTAAGCGATGGGCAAGAATAATATTGTATATTGTAAACTATTAAAAATGACATTTGAATTGATTGAATTTGATGTTTGATATGCTGCGGTTATCTAATTTACATATTTTTATCATTTAAGAAATCAAGTGAGCGAAAAAATAAGCGTATTTTGATGATGTATTTACCAAATGCTCAGCAGGTGAGTATGTACTTAAATTTTACTAAATGCATTTTTAATAATTATTCATCGATGATGATTGGCTGTCAAAACCCACCTGAGCATTATTTAAACCATTTTTCCAGCCTTCTCCTGTACAGGCTCTTCTTAAAGTGTGTAAAAAGGCCCGCTTATAGGGTTTTATCAGCCCATTGACGATGCGCCACCGTGGCATGATACCCGTGACGTAATGGGCTGAGCATGTACTGTGGCAGAAGAGAACGACGACAAAACGGAAGCCCCCACACCCCACCGACTAGAAAAGGCGCGTGAGGAAGGGCAGATACCCCGATCCCGAGAATTGACCTCCCTGCTGATCCTTATCGTCGGGGTGTGCATTATCTGGTGGGGTGGGGAGTCGCTCGCCCGCAAGCTGGCGGGGATGCTCTCCACCGGCTTACGTTTTGACCACAGCATGGTCAACGACCCGAATCTGATCCTCAGCCAGATTATTCAGCTGATAAAAGGGGCCATGGTTGCGCTGCTGCCTCTGATTACCGGCGTAGTGCTGGTGGCGCTGGTCTCGCCGGTAATGCTGGGCGGCCTGGTCTTTAGCGGAAAATCGCTGCAACCCAAATTTTCGAAACTCAACCCGCTGCCGGGCATTGCGAAAATGTTCTCGGCGCAGACCGGGGCCGAGCTGCTCAAGGCTATTCTCAAATCGGTGCTGATGGGCAGTTCCGCGGGATTTTTTCTCTGGTACCACTGGCCCGAAATGATGCGCCTTATCAGCGAGTCGCCTCTTACCGCGATGAGCAACGCGCTGAATCTGGTCGGGCTTTGCGCGCTGCTGGTGGTGCTCAGCATTATTCCGATGGTGGGTTTTGACGTGATCTTCCAGCTTTATTCCCACTTCAAGAAACTGCGGATGTCACGTCAGGACATCCGCGACGAATATAAGCAGATGGAAGGTGACCCGCACGTGAAGGGGCGCATCCGCCAGATGCAGCGTGCCGCCGCCCGTCGCCGCATGATGGAAGATGTGCCGAAGGCGGACGTCATCGTTACCAACCCGACACACTATTCCGTGGCGCTGCGCTATGACGAAAACAAAATGAGCGCGCCGAAAGTGGTGGCGAAAGGGGCGGGGCTGATTGCGTTGCGCATCCGGGAAATTGGCACCGAAAACCGCGTGCCGATCCTGGAAGCGCCTCCGCTGGCGCGAGCCCTCTACCGCCACGCGGATATCGGACAACAGATCCCTGGACAGCTCTACGCCGCGGTGGCGGAAGTGTTGGCCTGGGTATGGCAGTTGAAGCGCTGGCGTCTGGCCGGCGGTCAACGGCCTGTCAAACCTGAGAACCTTCCGGTGCCTGCCGCGCTGGATTTTATGAACGAGAAGGACACTGATGGCTAATCTGGTGGCAATGTTGCGCCTGCCCGGCAACCTGAAATCGACTCAATGGCAGATCCTTGCCGGGCCGATCCTCATCCTGTTGATTCTGTCGATGATGGTACTGCCGCTCCCGGCATTCATCCTCGATCTGCTTTTTACCTTCAATATTGCGCTGTCCATTATGGTGCTGCTGGTGGCGATGTTCACCCAGCGCACCCTGGAGTTCGCCGCGTTCCCGACCATTCTGCTGTTTACCACCTTGCTGCGGCTGGCGCTGAACGTGGCCTCCACGCGTATCATCCTGATGGAAGGCCACACCGGCGCGGCAGCGGCAGGGAAGGTGGTCGAAGCCTTCGGCCACTTCCTGGTGGGCGGGAACTTCGCTATCGGTATCGTGGTGTTCGTTATCCTCGTTATCATCAACTTTATGGTTATCACCAAAGGCGCGGGGCGTATCGCGGAAGTAGGCGCACGTTTTGTGCTGGACGGGATGCCGGGCAAGCAGATGGCTATCGACGCCGACCTGAACGCCGGGCTTATTGCCGAAGATGAAGCGAAAAAGCGCCGCGCGGAAGTGACGCAAGAAGCGGACTTCTACGGCTCCATGGACGGTGCGAGTAAGTTTGTTCGCGGTGATGCCATCGCGGGCATCCTGATCATGGTGATTAACGTGGTCGGCGGCCTGCTGGTGGGGGTATTGCAGCACGGGATGGACATGGGCCACGCGGCGGAAAGCTATACGCTGCTGACCATTGGTGACGGTCTTGTTGCACAGATCCCGGCGCTGGTCATCTCCACTGCGGCGGGTGTTATCGTTACGCGCGTCAGTACCGACCAGGACGTTGGCGAGCAGATGGTTGGCCAGCTCTTCAGTAACCCGCGCGTGATGCTGCTGGCGGCTGCGGTGCTGGGACTGCTCGGCCTGGTGCCGGGGATGCCAAACCTCGTATTCCTGCTGTTTACGGCGGGGCTGCTGGGCCTGGCCTGGTGGATGCGTGGCCGCGAGATCAGGCCGGCTGCGGAACCGGTTCCGGTGAAAATGCCGGAGAACACCCAGGCTGTAGAGGCGACCTGGAACGACGTTCAACTGGAAGATTCCCTGGGAATGGAAGTGGGGTATCGCCTGATCCCGATGGTGGATTTCCAGCAGGATGGCGAGCTGCTTGGCCGCATCCGGAGTATCCGTAAAAAATTCGCCCAGGATATGGGCTTTCTGCCGCCGGTGGTTCACATCAAGGACAACATGGACCTGCCGCCCGCGCGCTACCGCATTCTGATGAAAGGGGTCGAAATTGGCAGCGGTGATGCCTACCCGGGCCGCTGGCTGGCCATTAACCCCGGCACCGCAGCAGGCACGCTCCCGGGCGAGCAAACCGTCGATCCGGCCTTTGGCCTGGCGGCAATCTGGATTGAAAGCGCGCTGAAAGAGCAGGCGCAAATTCAGGGATATACAGTTGTCGAAGCCAGTACCGTGGTGGCAACCCACCTTAATCATCTGATTGGCCAATTCTCGGCTGAACTGTTTGGCCGTCAGGAAGCGCAGCAGCTTCTCGACCGCGTGACGCAGGAGATGCCGAAGCTGACGGAAGACCTGGTGCCGGGCGTGCTGACGTTAACCACGCTGCACAAGGTGCTGCAGAACCTGCTTGAGGAAAAAGTGCCGATCCGCGATATGCGTACCATTCTGGAAACCCTTGCTGAGCATGCGCCGCTGCAAAGCGATCCGCACGAGCTGACGGCGGTGGTGCGCGTGGCGCTGGGGCGCGCGATCACCCAACAGTGGTTCCCGGGAACCGGTGAAGTCCAGGTTATTGGCCTCGATACGCCGCTTGAACGCCTTCTGCTGCAGGCCCTGCAGGGCGGAGGCGGCCTGGAGCCTGGGCTGGCGGATCGCCTGCTGGAGCAGACCCAGGAAGCGCTGGCGCGTCAGGAGATGCTGGGGGCACCGCCGGTGCTGCTGGTCAACCACGCGCTGCGCCCGCTACTGTCGCGCTTCCTGCGTCGCAGCCTGAACCAGCTGGTTGTGCTGTCGAATATGGAGCTGTCGGACAACCGCCATATCCGCATGACGGCGACGATTGGAGGAAAATAATGGGTAAATGGTTATGGATTTTGTTCTTCCCGCTGGCGGTTCAGGCTGCCGGGGAAGGCTCCTGGCAGGCAAGCAGCATGGGGGTGACCCTCAGCAACCGGGGGGTCGCCATGTCCTCTAACCCGCTGTCGCCTTCTGAAACGGTTTCTGGTCAGATGGGGATGGTGGTCTGGAACTACCGGCTGATTGGCCCAACCCCTGCCGGGCTTCGGGTGCGTCTCTGTTCTCAGACTCGCTGTACGGAGATCGACGGAGAAAATGGCACAACCCAGGCATTCAACGGCGTGCCGGCCATTGAACCCTTGCGTTTTATCTGGGAAGTGCCGGGCGGGGGACGTTTGATCCCGGCGCTGAAGGTGCAGAGTAATTCTGTCATCGTCAACTACCGCTAGCTGCCTGCCTTTTCGCCAGCCATCAGTCAATTCTGATGGCTGTCTCGCAAAATTGACCTCCTCTTTTGATGCAACAGAAACGCTGTTTTATAAATTAGTGACACGCGTGACGCGACCCTTTGCATTTTTGCCATTCACCCTGCTCGTGATGGCAGAAACAGAAAGGTATCAGGACGTCGTTGCATTTACTGTAGCCGTGTAAAAACTCCCCGATGAGCCTTACCTGCAGGGAGTCTCCCAAATTTGATTAGGGTTGACGGCAATGAAAACACGTAAAATTGGACTCGCAAATTATCTTGCCTACGGAGCAGGCGATTTTCTTGGGGCAGGTACTACCGCCCTGACGGCGGCCTGGCTTTTGTATTTTTATACCACCTTCTGTGGACTCACACCGATTGAGGCAACCTTCATCTTTGCCGCTGCGAGGGTGCTGGATGCTGTTGTCAGCCCGTTAATGGGCTTTTTGACGGATAACTTCGGTACAACCTGGCTTGGGAAGCGCTTTGGTCGCCGTAAGTTCTTTATCCTGCTGGGTATTCCATGCGTGTTCAGCTACTCGTTGATGTGGGTGGGGGACATGAATTTCTGGTATTACCTGCTGACCTATCTGGTGTTTGATATTGTTTACACCATGATTCTGGTGCCTTACGAGACGCTGGTGCCGGAAATGACCGATGACTTTAAACAGAAAACCAAATTCTCCGGGGCGCGTATCTCTATGGCGCAAATGTCCGCCATTCTGGCCTCCTTCCAGCCGGGGATCCTGCTCACGCAATTCGGGAAAGACAACGCCGTTTCCTTCTTCTACGCAAGCCTGGTCTTCTCCGTGCTGTGCGCGCTGATGCTGACCTTTGTCTGGTTCTTTACCTGGGAGCGCCCGCGTGAGGAGTGGTCTGAAGCGGCGCTGCGTGCTGAAGAAGAGAAGAAGAAGCTGACGCTGGGGCAGAGTCTCAATCGCCTGATCGTTGAGTTAAGCTCCACGCTGCGCATCAAGATTTTCCGTCAGCATCTGGGCATGTACCTCGGCGGCTATATCGCGCAGGACGTGTTTAATGCGGTATTCACTTACTACGTGGTGTTTGTGCTGATGCAGGAAGCCTCAATGGCGTCCAATCTGCTGGGCACGATGGCTATCTTCCAGTTCCTCGCCGTGATCGGGATGATCCCGCTGTGTATTCGCTTCGGACCTGCTCCGTCCTACCGCATGGTCGTGGTGCTGTTTGGCCTGGCGTCTCTCTCTTACGCCATGCTCTATTATGCGGGCCTGAGCGACGTCTACGCTCTGCTGTTGCTGATCTCTGCGGTGGCTGGGCTGGGCCGCGGCGGTATCAACTACGTGCCATGGAATACCTACACCTACATTGCTGACGTGGATGAAGTAATCACCGGCCAGCGCCGCGAAGGGATTTTCGCCGGCATCATGACCCTGACCCGCAAGGCGTCTCAGGCCGGTGCGGTGATGCTGGTAGGCATTGTGATGCAGATGTCCGGCTTTGTCAGCGGTCAAAAAGTCCAGCCTGCGGAAGTGAGCCACACCATTTTGACGATCCTGAGCGTGGGCACCGTCCTGGTGCTGTTCTGCGGTTTTCTTGTCTCCCTGCGCTTCAAGCTTAACTTGCAGACCCACAGCACGCTGCGCGAGGAGACCGCGAAAATGCGCGAGTGTGGTCATGCAATGCCGGAGTCAGCGACGCCACACGCCCGCGCTACCGTCGAGATGCTGGCCGGTATGCCTTATGAGTCACTCTGGGGCAATAACAACATCGGTTATCTGAATCGCAACAAGCCAGCGGCACCTTCGCTGAAGGATCGCGCGGTACTCAATTCGACATACAACGGAGGTTAAGATAATGAAAGTTTGGCCTGTCAAACATAGCCCGTTATTGCGTCAGCCTGAACGTTTTATAGCCAGGGATGAGCTGAAATCGCTGATTCAAAAGGTGACGTATAACCTGGTCAATATCCACGACAAAACGGGTGAGTTTTTGCTGCGGCTGGACGACGGACGCGTCATCGACACCAAAGGCTGGGCCGGATGGGAGTGGACGCACGGCGTCGGTTTGTATGGCATCTGGCAGTACTACTGCCAGACCGGCGACGAAGAGATGCGCAATATTATCGACAGCTGGTTTACAGACCGCTTTGCGGAAGGCGCCACCACCAAAAACGTCAATACCATGTCGCCGTTCCTGACGCTGGCCTATCGCTACGAAGAGACCAAAAACCCGGCCTGGCTGCCGTGGCTGGAAAGCTGGGCGGAGTGGGCGATGGCCGAGATGCCGCGCACCGATTACGGTGGGATGCAGCACATCACCCTGGCAGAAGAGAACCACCAGCAGATGTGGGATGACACGCTGATGATGACGGTGCTGCCGCTGGCAAAAATCGGCAAGCTGCTCAACAAACCGGAGTACGTTGAAGAGGCGGTGTATCAGTTCCTGCTGCACGTGCAGAACCTGATGGACCGGGAGACCGGGCTGTGGTTCCACGGCTGGAGCTACGACGGTAAGCATAACTTTGCCCGTGCCCGCTGGGCGCGCGGCAACAGCTGGCTCACCATCGTGATCCCGGACTTCCTCGAGCTGGTGGATCTGCCGGAAAACAGCGCCGTGCGCCGCTACCTGGTGCAGGTATTGAATGCGCAGATTGCCGCGCTGGCAAAGTGTCAGGACGACAGCGGGCTGTGGCATACGCTGCTCGACGATCCACATTCTTATCTTGAGGCGTCCGCCACGGCAGGGTTTGCCTACGGCATTCTGAAAGCCGTGCGCAAGCGCTACGTTGGCGCGGAGTATGCCGAAGTGGCAGAAAAAGCGATTGGCGGTATCGTGAAAAATATCTCGCCGGAAGGCGAGCTGCTGCAAACCTCGTTCGGTACGGGGATGGGGAGCGATCTTGAGTTTTATCGCCAGATCCCGCTGACGTCGATGCCGTACGGACAGGCGATGGCGATACTCTGTTTGACGGAGTATCTGCGGAAGTATTTCTGATAATAAAAAACCCGGCGCCTGCCGGGTTTTTCGTATTACATACGTTCTACGGTTTCGATACCCAGGGTATCCAGACCCAGCTTCAGGGTCTTCGCCGTCAGCTGCGCCAGCTTCAGGCGGCTGTTGCGTACCGATTCATTTTCCGCAGACAGAATAGGGCAGTGCTCGTAGAAGCCGGAGAACAGACCCGCCAGATCGTACAGGTATGCACACATTACGTGCGGCGTGCCGTCACGCGCGACAACCGTCAGCGTCTCTTCGAACTGCAGCAGACGCGCCGCCAGCTGCGCTTCACGATCTTCCGTAATGGTTACTGTCGTATTCGCCAGCACGCTTTCATCAATGTTCGCCTTACGGAACACGGAGAGCACGCGGGTATAGGCATACTGCATGTACGGCGCCGTGTTGCCTTCAAACGCCAGCATGTTGTCCCAGTCGAAGATATAGTCGGTGGTGCGGTTCTTGGAAAGATCCGCGTATTTCACCGCGCCGATACCCACGGCGTTAGCCAGTTTTTCCAGTTCATCAGCAGGCATGTCCGGGTTCTTCTCGGCCACCAGGCGACGTGCGCGCTCCAGCGCTTCGTCCAGCAGATCGGAAAGCTTCACGGTACCGCCCGCGCGGGTTTTGAACGGCTTGCCGTCTTTACCCAGCATCATGCCGAACATGTGGTGTTCCAGCGGAACGCAGTCAGGTACGTAACCGGCTTTACGCACGATAGTCCACGCCTGCATCAGGTGCTGGTGCTGGCGGGAGTCGATGTAGTACAGCACGCGGTCAGCGTGAAGGGTTTCGTAGCGGTATTTCGCGCAGGCGATATCGGTGGTGGTGTAGAGATAGCCGCCATCCTTTTTCTGGATGATCACGCCCATCGGTTCACCTTCCTTGTTTTTGTACTCATCAAGGAATACAACCGTTGCGCCTTCGCTCTCCACCGCGAGGTTTTTGGCTTTCAGATCCGCCACGATGCCGGGCAGCATCGGGTTGTAGAGGCTTTCACCCATCACGTCGTCGCGGGTCAGCGTCACATTCAGACGGTTGTAGGTCAGCTGGTTCTGGGACATGGTGATGTCAACCAGCTTGCGCCACATTTCAAGGAAGTATCGATCGCCGCCCTGCAGCTTCACCACGTAGCTGCGCGCGCGCTCGGCGAAGGCTTCGTCTTCGTCGTAGTGCTTTTTGGCTTCGCGATAGAATCCTTCCAGGTCCGCCAGCGCCATTTCACCCGCGTTTTCCTGCTGCTGTTTTTCCAGGTAAGCAATCAGCATGCCGAACTGGGTGCCCCAGTCGCCCACGTGGTTCGCGCGGATCACCTTGTGACCGAGGAACTCGAGCGTGCGCACCGCGGCGTCACCGATGATGGTGGAGCGCAGGTGACCTACGTGCATCTCTTTCGCCACGTTCGGGGCAGAATAGTCGACAACCACGGTCTGCGCTTCCGGCTGGGAAACGCCCAGACGGTCAGACTTCAGCGCCGCGTCAACGTGGCTCGCCAGGAATGCAGGCTCAAGGAAAATATTGATAAAGCCCGGACCGGCAATTTCGGTTTTGCTGGCAATGCCGGAGAGATCCAGATGCGTCAGTACCTGCTCAGCGAGCTGTCGCGGCGGCATGCCCAGTTTTTTAGCCACTGCCATCACGCCATTAGCCTGATAGTCGCCAAACTGTACTTTTGCTGACTGACGAACCTGCGGTTCGCAATCCGCAGGCGCGCCTGCGGCAATCAGTGCCTGACTGACTTTTTCGGAGAGAAGAGCCTGAATATTCACCTGGATACCTTACGTTTTTGATGCGGGCTTACAACCGCCCGCGCCAGTTAAAGAATTTAGGGCGGGAGTATACTGCAAATGCCTTCTGGCGTCAGCATTGCGGGGCCTGAAGATTGCTCAGAATCCAGGCGGTGAAGGTGTGCATAATCATGCAGTCGCAAAAAGCCGGATTCTGCGGTTGGTCAAAACAGGGCAACAGAGTAAATTAGCGGCTTTGCGACATGAAAAGAGACTGATTTATGGCAAACTGGCAATCCATTGACGAACTGCATGATATTTCCGCAGATTTACCGCGCTTCACAAAGGCGTTCACAGAACTTGCCACCCGTCTTGGTCTGGATATCGCGCCGCTTGAGGCAGATCACATCTCTTTGCGCTGTCACCAGAATGCGACGGCTGAACGCTGGCGCCGCGGGTTTGAACAGTGCGGCGAGTTGCTCTCTGAGAACATCATCAATGGACGCCCCATTTGTCTGTTCAAACTGCATGAGCCGGTGAACGTGGCGCACTGGCAGTTCACCGTGGTTGAACTGCCGTGGCCGGGTGAAAAACGCTATCCGCACGAAGGCTGGGAGCATATTGAAATCGTCCTGCCGGGAGAGCCGGAGACGTTAAACACGCGCGCGCTGGCCCTGCTTTCTGATGAGGGTTTAAGCAAGCCGGGGATTTTTGTGAAGACGAGTTCACCGAAAGGCGAGCGCAAGCGTCTTCCTAACCCGACGCTGGCCGTGACGGACGGGCAGGTGACCGTGAAATTTCATCCATGGACCATTGAGCAGATCGTTGCCAGCGAAGCCTGAGAGTTGTGATTCGCCGCTGAGACCCGAAACGAGAGGTGTGCCATGATGGCGCGTTAAGCTGATTTAAGGAGGAGTAGATGGCGCTGCTGGAGATTTGTTGTTACAGCGTGGAGTGTGCCCTTACGGCGCAACAGATGGGAGCTGACCGTATCGAACTGTGCGCGGCCCCGAAAGAAGGGGGGTTAACGCCTTCATACGGCGTATTGAAGTCTGCCCGCCAGGCCGTCACCATTCCGGTCCACCCGATTATTCGTCCTCGCGGCGGCGATTTTTGTTACACGCCGGGCGAGTTCAGTGCCATGCTTGAAGATATCGCCCTTGTTCGTGACCTGGGGTTCCCCGGTCTGGTGACCGGCCTGCTTGATGAAGACGGTCTCGTCGATCTGCCGCGGATGCGCCAGGTGATGGACGCCGCTAAAGGGATGGCCGTCACTTTTCATCGCGCGTTTGATATGTGTAAAGATCCGCTTCAGGCCTTTGAAACGCTTGGAGAACTTGGCGTGGCGCGTGTTCTGACATCGGGACAGCAGTCTTCGGCTGAAAAAGGACTGCAATTAATTACGGAACTAAAAGCACATTCCGGTGTTCCAATAATAATGGCGGGTGCGGGAGTCCGTGCCAGCAATCTGGAACGGTTTTTAAACGCCGGGGTGGAAGAGCTTCACAGCTCTGCGGGGAAATGGATACCTTCACCCATGCGTTATCGCAATACAGGGCTGTCAATGTCGACGGATGCTGAAGCGGATGAGTATTCACGCTATGGCGTAGAGGGAGAGTCGGTTGCGGAAATGAAGTCGCTGATTGAGCGTCATCACGTGTAGCAACGTACCGATTTTTACCGCGCATCATGTCGCCCAATATGATGCTTGCTTGTACCAGGCCCCTGCCAATTACACAGGGGCCTTTTTTTCTCCTTCATATTTCAAGCCGCAACTGCGTTGGCCGCCTCGCTCACCCCGGTCACTTACTGATGTAAGCTCCCGGGGATTCGCTGCGTTGCCGCCTTGCTGCAACTTGAACTATTTTGGAGAAAAAGTGTTACGAGTAGGCCGGGTAAGACGTAGCCGCCACCCGGCTAAAAGGCTACGGCTTGGTCGCAATCAATACCGCACGCATCGGGGCCGGATAGCCTTCGATGGTTTTGCTGTGGTCGGTCGGGTCGAGGAACTGCTCCAGCGATTCGGTGATCATCCAGTCGGTGCGGCGCTGCTCTTCAATTGAGGTAACGCAGACATCGGCAATGCGCACATCCACAAATCCGCACTTCTCCAGCCAGTTTTTCAGCGCCAGCGCGGACGGGATGAAGTAAACGTTGCGCATCTGCGCGTAGCGATCGCCCGGCACCAGAACGGCATGTTCATCACCTTCGATCACCAGCGTTTCCAGCACCAGCTCGCCGCCGCTGACCAGCTGATCTTTGAGCTGCCACAGGTGTTCAAGCGGGGAACGACGGTGATACAGCACGCCCATGGAAAAAACGGTATCAAAGGCTTTCAGGGCCGGCAGCTGTTCTATACCCAGCGGCAGCAGGTGCGCGCGCTGGTCGTTGCCGAGCAGTTTTCGCACCGCCTCAAACTGGCACAGGAAGAGCTGCATCGGGTCGATGCCGACCGCCAGATGGGCTCCCGCGCCAATCATGCGCCACATGTGGTAACCGCTGCCGCAGCCTACGTCCAGAATGGTGCGCCCGGTCAGGTCGGAAAGGTGCGGCAGTACGCGATCCCACTTCCAGTCTGAGCGCCACTCGGTATTAATGTTCACGCCGTAGAGCGAAAACGGCCCTTTGCGCCACGGCATTAAATTACGCATCAGCGTTTCGATGCGGTTGATCTGCCCGGCCGGGAGCGGCTCTTCGCTCTCGGCGGTTACGCTGTGCAGAAGATCCAGTCGATGCGGCGTCAGTTCTGGCAGATACTCCACGGCATTTGACCACTGCTTTAACAGGCCGTGCTGCTGATCGCGCTGCCAGGCGGCAATCTGCGCCGGCAGGGTCTCCAGCCAGTGGGAAAGATGGTTTTTAGCAATCAGCTGATAGAAGTTGCTGAATTCAATCATGCCGCATCTCCCGCTTTCAGCGCCACCAGCGAACCAAAGTTAAAGCACTGGAACCACAGTTCGCTGTGCTCAAACCCGGCTTTCTGCAGGCGCGCTTTGTGGGTTTCCACGGAGTCCGTCAGCATCACGTTTTCCAGCATGCTGCGCTTCTGGCTGATCTCCAGCTCGCTGTAGCCGTTCGCCCGTTTGAAATCGTGGTGCATGTTGAACAGCAGCTCGCCTACTTTGGCATCCTCAAAGCTGAATTTCTCAGAAAGCACCAGCGCGCCGCCGGGATTCAGCCCCTGATAAATTTTGTCCAGCAGCAGCTGACGGTCTTCAGGCACCAGGAACTGCAGGGTAAAATTCAGTACCACCATCGAGGCGTTGTTAATCTCGATCTCACGGATATCGCCTTCCACCACGTCCACCGGTACGGGGGCTTTATACGCGTCAATATGGCGACGGCAGCGCTCCACCATGGCCGGGGAGTTATCCACGGCAATGATGCGGCAGCCTTCGTGATGAACGTTACGACGTACCGACAGCGTTGCCGCGCCGAGCGAGCAGCCCAGGTCGTAGACCTGCGTGCCGGGTTGAACGAAGCGCTCAGCCAGCATGCCGATCATAGAGATAATATTGGAATAACCGGGAACAGAGCGCTGGATCATATCCGGGAAGACTTCGGCTACCCGTTCATCGAAGGTCCAGTCGCCCAGGCTGGCGATAGGCGCGGAAAAAAGCGTGTCGCGATCTGACATAACGTAAAAATCCGGGAAAAATAAAGTGGCGTATTGTGCGCTAACGGAGGGAGAAAACCAACTCCCACGGCATATACCACAGGTTAGCCAGCACCATCAGCAAAAGCGAACACCATGTCGCGCTCATGCCGGAACGACGCCAGCGGAATAAGCGGTGGTGAAAGCCATAATAGTGCATGAGCCGGCCAGCTATCAGCAGCAGACCGCAAATATGCACCATCCAGGTTTCCGCGCCATTCATCTCCATAAACAGCAGCAGGATGAGGGCCACGGGAATATATTCAACCGCATTACCGTGAATGCGGATAGCGCTTTGCAGTTCGGAGAAACCGCCGTCGCCATAAGAGACGCGGTACTGCATTCTCAGGCGCACAACATCAAATGAAAATTTAATCAGCAGTAATGCACCTAACACCGCATACAGCGCGCTGACCATACTAACTCCCTGTTTTTGGCAGATGGCACTTCACTATGATAGGGGGTGATATCAGAAAAGAGAAGATTGTTGTGGGATGGACGGCGCGCTGCCCACGGACGGCACCGCAGCCTGCAAGGCCTGCCACAGAGCATCGACCAGTTCGGGTGCCTGAGCGATATCCGGCGTGTGTAAAAAGAGGTACGGCGTGGTGGTGTGTTCCCAGCTTGCGAGTTTTTGCAGCCAGACGGCGAACATCGCCTGATTTTGCTCCATGTTATCGCTGCCGATGAACCGAACCATCGGATTCTGCGCGGTCACGATGGCGTGGACCGGTACTTTCGGTTTTTTACGCTGAGCTTCAACGATCGCCTCGTTATGCGGTACCGCGCTGTGCACCGGGCGGCTATCGAGGATCACCCGGTTAACGGAACGTTCAAGCAGGCCGCGGTTGAGTGCTCTTTCTGCTTCGCCCTTCGCAAAGAAGTCCTGGTGTCGGACTTCCACGCCATAGGTGAATTCACCGGGCAGGGCATCCAGGAACTGCCAGAGCGCAGGCAGGTCGCGCGGGGCAAACGTGGCGGGAAGCTGGAGCCAGTATTGCCCAATGCGGTTCGCCAGCGGCGACATGCGCGTGAAAAACTCTTCCGTTAAGTCCCCACAGTTTCGCAGCGCGGCCTGGTGGGAAATGGTCGCCGGAAACTTAAAACAGAAACGGAAATCGTCGGTCGTTTGCTCTCGCCAGCGTTCGACAATCTCGGCTTTGGGAAGCGCATACAGGGTGGTATTACCCTCGACGCAGTTGAAGTGTCGGGCATACTCTTCAAGGCTGGTGATGCCCAGGCGCACCCATTTCGGGTGCGACCACTGGGGAAGGCCCACGTACATCATAGCGCGCTTAAAATCTCATCCGTACTGCGCACGCGTCCGATGCGCGGGAAGATGTGGGTCATGCTGCCCCGATGCTGTTCTGCGGAGGCCGCGCTGCAGGCATCTTCGGCAATCACCAGGTTAAAGCCCAGCTCCCAGGCGTTACGGGCGGTCGATTCCACGCCGATGTTGGTGGAAATGCCGCACAGAATAATGGTGTCGATACCGCGACGGCGGAGCTGCAGCTCCAGATCGGTCCCGTAGAAGGCGCCCCACTGACGTTTGGTCACTTCGATATCGCTGTCGCGTTTGCCCAGCGACACCGGGTACGTCCACCAGTTATCCGGCAGGGCATGCGCGGGCGCCTGGGCATCAACGGGCTGTTTTAACGCCTCGGCGAAATCAGCGGACCAGCCGACGCGCACCATGACTACAGGGGCACCGCTGGCGCGGCATTTCTCGGCCAGGCGAGCGGCGCGGTTGACCACATCATCCGCAGCGTGCGGGCCACCGGCAAAGGGGAGGATCCCTTCCTGTAAATCAATCACCACAAGCGCGGTTTTGCGGGCATCAAGTGTTAACATCGTCACTCCAGGTAAATTAATCACTTCCGTAACACCTTACGACGTGATGACCTGTTATCGGTCGGATAATTTTGTTAATTTTTGTGAGAATGCGCAATAAGAGTGCAGCAAACGACCGTCTGGCGGTGGTTCGCTCTTATCGTCCGGCGGAATTTCCAGTATAATAGCCGCCTTTTTTCATCCAGTTGTGACATACAGAAAGCTGCGACATAGTAGCCTGCATACCAGGCGACATTTAGCCTGCGGCTAATTAAGGGATATCTCATGCGTACAGAATATTGCGGGCAGCTGCGTCAGTCCCACGTTGGACAGCAGGTTACCCTGTGTGGTTGGGTCAACCGTCGTCGTGATCTTGGTAGCCTTATCTTCATCGATATGCGCGACCGTGAAGGTATCGTTCAGGTGTTCTTCGACCCGGATCGCGCCGAAGCGCTGAAGCTGGCCTCCGAGCTGCGTAATGAGTTCTGCATTCAGGTCACCGGCACCGTGCGTGCGCGTGACGAGAAAAATGTTAACGCAGACATGGCGACGGGGGCCATCGAAGTGCTGGCGTCCGATCTGGTTATCATCAACCGTGCCGAAGCGCTGCCGCTGGATTCCAACCACGTCAACACTGAAGAAGCGCGTCTGAAATACCGCTACCTGGATCTGCGTCGTCCGGAAATGGCCCAGCGCCTGAAAACCCGTGCGAAAATTACCAGCCTGGTGCGTCGCTTTATGGATGACCACGGTTTCCTCGATATCGAAACCCCGATGCTGACCAAAGCCACGCCTGAAGGCGCGCGCGATTACCTGGTGCCATCCCGCGTTCATAAAGGCAAATTCTACGCGCTGCCGCAGTCACCGCAGCTGTTCAAACAGCTGCTGATGATGTCCGGCTTCGATCGCTACTATCAAATCGTTAAGTGCTTCCGCGACGAAGACCTGCGCGCTGACCGTCAGCCCGAATTTACCCAGATCGACGTGGAAACCTCCTTCATGACCGCCGAACAGGTGCGTGAGGTGATGGAAGCGCTGGTGCGTAGCCTCTGGAACGACGTGAAAGGCGTTGAGCTGGGCGATTTCCCGATTATGACCTTCGCCGAAGCGGAACGTCGCTACGGCTCCGACAAACCAGACCTGCGTAACCCGATGGAGTTGGTGGACGTGGCTGATCTGGTGAAAGCCGTTGAGTTCGCGGTATTCGCGGGCCCGGCTAACGATCCGAAAGGCCGCGTGGCGGCCCTGCGCGTACCGGGCGGTGCGGCGCTGAGCCGTAAGCAGATTGATGACTACGGCAACTTTATTAAGATCTACGGCGCGAAAGGTCTGGCCTATATTAAAGTGACCGAGCGTGCGAAAGGTCTGGAAGGGATCACCAGCCCGGTGGCGAAGTTCCTGAACGCGGACATCGTGGAAGCGATCCTTGAGCGCACCGGCGCGCAGGATGGCGACATGATCTTCTTCGGCGCAGACAACAAGAAAGTCGTTGCGGATGCGATGGGCGCGCTGCGTCTGAAACTCGGCAAAGACCTGAACCTGACCGACGAAACTAAATGGGCGCCGCTGTGGGTTATCGACTTCCCAATGTTTGAAGACGACGGTGAAGGCGGACTGACCGCGATGCACCACCCGTTCACCTCGCCGAAAGACATGACAGCGGCAGAGCTGAAAGCGGCTCCGGAAGACGCGGTTGCGAATGCCTACGACATGGTTATCAACGGCTACGAAGTGGGCGGCGGTTCCGTGCGTATTCACAGCGGTGACATGCAGCAGACCGTGTTCGGCATTCTGGGCATTAACGAGCAGGAACAGCGCGAGAAGTTCGGCTTCCTGCTGGACGCCCTGAAATACGGCACGCCGCCGCACGCGGGCCTGGCCTTCGGTCTCGACCGTCTGACCATGCTGCTGACCGGCACCGATAACATTCGTGATGTTATTGCCTTCCCGAAAACCACTGCCGCAGCGTGTCTGATGACCGAAGCGCCAAGCTTTGCCAACCCGGCTGCGCTGGCCGAGCTGGGCATTGAAGTGGTGAAGAAGGAAGAGAAAAACTGATATGGCATATAAGCTTCCCGTTTCTGTCCTGGTGGTCATTTATGCAGAAGACACGAAGCGGGTGCTGATGTTGCAGCGGCGTGACGATCCTGATTTCTGGCAGTCGGTTACCGGCAGCCTGGAAGAGGGGGAGACCGCGCCGCAGGCCGCCGCGCGTGAAGTAAAGGAAGAGGTCACCATTGATGTTGCTCATGAGCAACTGACCCTGAAGGACTGTCAGCGCACGGTGGAGTTTGAAATTTTTAGCCATTTACGTCATCGCTATGCGCCGGGCATTGAGCGCAATACGGAGTCGTGGTTCTGTCTCGCGCTCCCCCATGAGCGGGAGATCGTGTTTACCGAACACCTGAACTACCGCTGGGTAGATGCGGCGGATGCCGCCGCGCTGACCAAGTCGTGGAGCAACCGGCAGGCGATTGAAGAATTTGTAATTAACGCGGCCTGAGAAGGCGCGATTTTTGGAGAACTTTTTATGGCAGGTCATAGTAAGTGGGCCAACACCAAGCACCGCAAAGCGGCACAGGATGCCAAGCGCGGTAAGATCTTTACCAAAATTATTCGCGAGCTGGTGACTGCGGCGCGTCTGGGCGGCGGCGATCCAGCTTCTAACCCGCGTCTGCGCGCGGCGGTGGATAAAGCGCTGTCTAACAACATGACGCGTGACACCCTGAACCGTGCTATCGCACGTGGCGTCGGCGGTGATGAAGACGCGAACATGGAAACCATCATTTATGAAGGTTACGGCCCTGGCGGTACTGCGGTGATGGTTGAGTGTCTGTCCGACAACCGTAACCGTACCGTTGCGGAAGTGCGCCATGCGTTCACCAAAACCGGTGGCAACCTGGGCACTGACGGTTCCGTTGCTTACCTGTTCAGCAAAAAAGGCGTCATCTCCTTCGAGAAAGGCGACGAAGATGCGATCATGGAAGCGGCGCTGGAAGCGGGTGCGGAAGACGTGGTGACCTACGATGATGGCGCCATTGACGTTTACACCGCCTGGGAAGAGATGGGCGCCGTGCGCGATGCGCTGGAAGCCGCGGGCCTGAAAGCGGACAACGCTGAAGTCTCAATGATCCCGTCTACCAAAGCGGACATGGATGCGGAAACCGCACCGAAACTGCTGCGTCTGATCGACATGCTCGAAGACTGCGACGACGTGCAGGAAGTGTACCACAACGGTGAAATCTCTGATGAGGTTGCAGCGACTCTCTGATGAGAGCCTGTAAACCGTTTACGGGAGACGCGTGATGTCGATTATCCTCGGGATTGACCCCGGCTCGCGCGTCACCGGCTATGGCGTTATCCGTCAGGTGGGACGCCAGCTAACCTACCTCGGCAGTGGCTGTATTCGTACTAAAGTGGACGATCTGCCGTCGCGCCTGAAGCTCATCTACGCGGGCGTGTCGGAGATCATCACCCAATTTCAGCCGGACTATTTCGCCATCGAGCAGGTCTTTATGGCGAAAAACGCCGATTCAGCGCTAAAGCTGGGTCAGGCGCGCGGTGTCGCCATCGTCGCTGCCGTAAACCAGGATTTGCCGGTGTTCGAGTACGCCGCGCGTCAGGTTAAGCAGACGGTAGTGGGGATTGGTAGCGCGGAGAAAAGCCAGGTGCAGCACATGGTGCGTACCCTGCTGAAGCTTCCCGCGAACCCGCAGGCCGACGCAGCCGATGCGCTGGCGATTGCGATTACCCACTGCCACGTCAGCCAGAACGCGATGCAGATGAGCGAGTCGCGGCTCAACCTGGCGCGAGGCAGGTTACGATAATCAGAAATCAGGCTGGATGTTTATCCAGCCTTTTTTTATTATGTCGGCAGTTAATTTCTTTCAGAACGCAGGAGCGTCACGTGATAGGCAGACTCAGAGGCATCATCATTGAAAAACAACCCCCGTTAGTGCTGCTGGAAGTGGGCGGCGTGGGCTATGAAGTCCATATGCCGATGACCTGCTTCTACGAGCTGCCGGACGCGGGCAAAGAGGCGGTTGTCTTTACTCAGTTTGTGGTGCGTGAAGATGCTCAGCTGCTCTACGGCTTCAACAACAAGCAGGAACGCACCCTGTTCCGCGAGCTGATTAAAACCAACGGCGTCGGGCCGAAGCTGGCGCTGGCGATTTTGTCCGGTATGTCAGCCCAGCAGTTTGTGAATGCCGTTGAGCGCGAAGATCCTGCGGCGCTGATTAAGCTTCCGGGCATCGGTAAGAAAACCGCAGAGCGTTTGATAGTCGAAATGAAAGACCGCTTTAAAGGTCTGCACGGCGATCTGTTCACCCCGGCGGCCGATTTGGTTCTGACCTCCCCGGGCGCGCCTGCCTTTGATGATGACGCCGAGCAGGAAGCGGTTGCCGCGCTGGTGGCGCTGGGCTATAAACCTCAGGAGGCCAGCCGCATGGTGAGCAAAATTGCCAAACCGGATGCCAGCAGTGAAACCCTGATTCGTGAAGCGCTGCGCGCTGCATTGTGAGGTAAAGGATGATTGAAGCAGATCGCCTGGTATCGGCAGGCACCCTTCAGGCAGAAGACGTGGTGGATCGCGCGATCCGCCCTAAGCTGCTTGATGAGTATATCGGCCAGCCGCAGGTACGTTCCCAGATGGAGATTTTCATCCAGGCGGCAAAGCTGCGCGGCGATGCACTCGATCACCTGCTGATTTTTGGCCCACCGGGGTTAGGGAAAACCACCCTGGCGAATATCGTCGCCAACGAAATGGGCGTTAATCTGCGCACCACCTCCGGCCCGGTGCTGGAGAAAGCGGGCGATCTGGCGGCGATGCTGACCAACCTTGAACCGCATGACGTGCTGTTTATCGACGAAATCCACCGCCTGTCTCCGGTAGTGGAAGAGGTGCTCTATCCGGCGATGGAAGATTACCAGCTGGATATCATGATTGGCGAAGGCCCGGCCGCGCGCTCTATCAAAATCGATCTTCCTCCGTTTACCCTGATTGGCGCAACGACCCGTGCCGGGTCGTTAACCTCTCCGCTGCGTGACCGCTTCGGTATCGTTCAGCGTCTGGAGTTTTATCAGGTGCCGGACCTGCAGCATATCGTTGGCCGTAGCGCGCGCTATATGGGGCTGGATATGAGCGAAGAGGGCGCTTTTGAAGTGGCGAAGCGTTCGCGCGGGACGCCGCGTATCGCCAACCGCCTGCTGCGTCGCGTGCGTGACTTTGCCGAAGTGAAGCATGATGGCACCATTTCGGCAGAGATTGCCGCCCAGGCGCTGGATATGCTTAACGTCGATGCCGAAGGCTTTGACTATATGGACCGCAAGTTGCTGCTGGCGGTGCTGGATAAGTTCTTTGGTGGCCCGGTTGGCCTGGATAACCTGGCGGCGGCGATCGGTGAAGAGCGTGAGACGATTGAAGATGTGCTGGAGCCGTATCTGATCCAGCAGGGCTTTCTGCAGCGCACGCCGCGTGGTCGAATGGCGACGGTGCGGGCTTGGAATCATTTTGGTATCACCCCACCGGCAATGCCGTAACGATGAGCAGGCGGATGTTAAATTCCGCCTGCGACGCTGACCGATTATTCACCTCATCCGATTTTCCCATCAATATTATTTTGGATAAATTTATCATCCATATCATTTGAGATAATTCACTCATTTTATCTACTATGAATTTATAGCGATACCCTAGCTATAAATGAATTTAATTTACCCTATCAGGAATAACAAAATGAAATTAATGAAGGCAATATCTATTGCCGCTCTGACTATGGCGGCTATATCTGGCGTAGCGAATGCCGCTATTTCAGGAACCCAAACATGGAAAATGGTAGATCAGAGACTTGAAAATACCAGTAACGGACAAAAACTGTGTATGACTGGCGTTGGCCTGGAGCAGGCGACGATGGAAGAGTGTGGTTCTAATCCAGATATGCAGAATATACGTGAGGCCAATTTCGCTCTTGGTGGGACTCTGATACTGGATGAACATCCATATTATGCGTTCGGACCAATAGATAATAAAATATATTTAGTCCAAAATGACACTTCCGCGCCTCATTGGAACCATGTTAACGGACAGATGATAACAGCTGATTATGATGGTCATGAGAAATGTCTTGATATTGAAGGCGGTATAAACGTCCCTGGCGCCAAATTGTATTTAGCAACTTGTACCAATAAATAAAATAAGCACCGATAATTTCATCGGTGCTTATTTACGTGTGCGCCCGACATGGGCGCACTCCTGCGGGTGGAAGTTTCGCCATGTGTTGATCACAGCACATGAAGCGAAACGCCACCCTCTGTGGTGGTGGTAATCGCTTATTCAGGCATTCGGTTGTTTTTTCATCATACTAAAAATAAACAACACCGCCGCACACAACACCACCGACGGCCCCGCAGGCGTGTCATAGAATGCCGAAAAGGTTAACCCGCCCGTTATCGCAATCATCCCGATAATCACGGCCACGCCGGCCATCTGCTCCGGCGTGCGGGCAAAACGACGTGCCGTGGCGGCAGGGATAATCAGCAGCGACGTAATAATCAGCGCCCCGACAAACTTCATCGCCACGCCGATGGTTAATGCCGTCACCAGCATCAGCAGCAGCTTAACCCGCTGCAGCTTCACGCCGTCGACGAAGGCCAGGTCCGGGCTGACGGTCATTGCCAGCAGGTTACGCCACTGCCAGAGCAGAATACCGAGTACCACCACCACCCCGATGGCGATGGAAATTAAATCTTCCGGCGTCACGGCAAGCAGATCGCCAAACAGATAGGCCATCAGGTCGACGCGGATATTCGACATCAGGCTTACCACCACCAGACCCAGCGAGAGCGCGCTGTGGGCCATGATGCCAAGCAGCGTATCAATGGCGAGGTGCGGACGTTTCTCCAGCCAGACCAGCCCGGCTGCCAGCAGCAGGGTGACAACAATCACCGCGTAGAAGGGATTAACGTCCAGCAGTAAACCAAAAGCCACGCCCAGCAGGGAGGCGTGCGCGAGGGTATCCCCGAAATAGGACATTCTGCGCCATACCACAAACGAGCCGAGTGGACCCGCGGCGCAGGCAAGCATAATCCCGGCCAGCCAGCCGGGCAGTAATAGTTCAATCATGAGTGTCCATTTCCCCGGCGCAGGACAATTCGTCCCTGTAAATCATGGCGGTGATTATGATGATGACGGTAAATACCCAGCTGTTCAGCGCCGCGAGGGCCAAACATGGAGATAAATTCCGGGTGCATCGAGACCACTTCAGGCGTGCCGGAGCAGCAAATATGATGGTTAAGGCACAGCACTTCGTCCGTTTTCGCCATCACAAGATGGAGATCGTGGGAGACCATCAGCACGGCGCAGTTCAGTTCGCGACGCAGCTGGTCGATCAAATCATAAAGCGCGACCTGACCATTAACGTCCACACCCTGGGTTGGCTCATCAAGCACCAGCAGCTGCGGGCTGCTCAGCAGCGCACGGGCCAGCAAAACGCGCTGCGTCTCACCGCCGGACAGCTTTTGCAGCGGTGCGTCGATAAGATGGCCCGCCTGCACGCGTTTCAACGCCGGGAGAATATCGGCTTTACGCGTGCCGGGGCGCAGGCGCAGAAAGCGACTTACCGTCAGCGGCAGGGTGGCGTCCAGGTGTAATTTTTGCGGCACGTAGCCGATCCGCAATTTTTCCTCGCGCGTAATCACACCTTCGTCCGGTGTTACCAGACCCAGCACCACACGTACCAGAGTGGATTTACCAGCGCCATTGGGGCCGAGCAGCGTTAAAATTTTGCCGGGCTTGAGATCCAGCGATACGTCAGAGAGGACGCGGCGCTGGCCGAATGAGACCGAAATATTATCGAGAGAAACCAGTGTCGTCATGTCAATTTAAGCTTGAAGAAGTCAACGGATGTTATAATATCACATTCCACGCATTCACTACGATGATTAGTCGCATTATGTTACATAAAAATACGCTTCTTTTCGCAGCATTATCCGCTGCCCTTTGGGGAACAACCGCACAAGATGTTAACGCTGCCGTTGTCGCTTCGCTTAAACCGCTTGGATTCATCGCATCGGCCATTGCCGATGGCGTAACGGAAACCCAGGTTCTGCTCCCGGATGGTGCATCCGAGCATGACTATTCCTTACGCCCGTCAGATGTAAAACGCTTGCAAAACGCGGACTTAGTTGTCTGGGTTGGTCCGGAGATGGAAGCGTTTATGCAGAAATCGGCCAAACAGATTCCAGGCGAAAAACAGGTCGCGATTGCCGGGCTTTCCGGCGTGAAACCGCTGCTCATGAAAGGGGCGGATGACGACGGTGACGAACACGATCATCACGCTGCAGAGGGTGAAAAAGGTGATGGCGATCACCATCACGGCGAGTACAACATGCATCTCTGGCTTTCCCCAGAGATAGCGCGGCTTTCAGCGGTTGCAATCCATGACAAATTAGTGGAACTTATGCCGCAAAGTCGAGCCAAACTAGACGCCAACCTGAAGGATTTTGAGGCACAATTAGCCGCAACCGATAAGCAGGTGGGTAATGAGCTCGCACCGTTGAAAGGAAAAGGGTATTTCGTTTTTCATGACGCCTACGGCTACTACGAAAAACACTATGGTTTGACCCCGCTTGGGCACTTTACCGTCAACCCTGAAATTCAACCTGGTGCGCAGCGTTTACATGAAATCAGAACACAGCTGGTTGAGCAAAAAGCAACGTGCGTTTTTGCTGAGCCACAGTTCAGGCCAGCGGTCGTAGAAGCCGTGGCCAGGGGAACATCCGTGCGCATGGGAACCCTTGACCCGCTAGGTACGAACATCCAGTTGAGCAAAGCGAGCTATTCGCAGTTCCTCAGCCAACTGGCGAACCAGTATGCGAGCTGCCTGAAAGGAGATTAACGAGGAAGTGAATACGTGCAACAGATAGCCCGCTCTGTCGCCCTGGCATTTAACAATCTGCCTCGACCCCACCGCGTTATGCTGGGGTCGCTTACAGTTCTCACTTTAGCGGTCGCCGTCTGGCGGCCCTATGTTTACCACCCGAGTACTGCCCCTATCATTAAAACCATCGAGCTTGAAAAGAGCGAAATTCGTTCTTTGCTGCCTGAAGCCAGCGAGCCTATCGACCAGGCCGCTCAGGAAGATGAAGCCATCCCGCAGGATGAGCTGGACGATAAAACCGAGAACGAAGCGGGGATCCACGAATACGTTGTCTCTACCGGTGACACGCTGAGCAGTGTGCTCAACCAGTATGGTATCGACATGGGCAATATCAGCCAGCTGGCGGCTGCGGATAAAGACCTGCGTAACCTGAAAATCGGGCAACAGCTCTCCTGGACATTAACGGCGGATGGTGATCTCCAGCGTTTGACCTGGGAAATGTCCCGCCGCGAAACCCGCACCTACGATCGCACTGCAAACGGTTTCAAAATGACCAGTGAACTGCAGAAGGGCGACTGGGTGAACAGCGTGATGAAAGGTACTGTGGGCGGAAGCTTTGTTTCCAGCGCCCGTGATGCCGGCCTGACCAGCGCTGAAATCAGCGCGGTGATCAAAGCCATGCAGTGGCAGATGGACTTCCGCAAGCTGAAGAAAGGCGATGAGTTCTCCGTCCTGATGTCCCGCGAAATGCTGGACGGCAAGCGCGAGCAAAGCCAGCTGCTGGGCGTGCGTTTGCGCTCTGAAGGCAAAGATTACTACGCTATTCGCGCTGAAGACGGCAAGTTCTATGACCGCAGCGGTACGGGACTTGCGAAGGGCTTCCTGCGTTTCCCGACGGCGAAACAGTTCCGTGTCTCTTCTAACTTCAACCCGCGTCGTCTGAACCCGGTTACCGGGCGCGTTGCGCCACACCGCGGGGTAGACTTCGCGATGCCGCAGGGTACGCCCGTGCTGTCGGTGGGCGATGGCGAAGTGGTGATGGCAAAACGCAGCGGTGCAGCGGGTTACTACGTGGCTATCCGTCACGGTCGTACCTATACCACCCGCTATATGCACCTGCGTAAACTTCTGGTCAAACCGGGCCAGAAAGTGAAACGCGGCGACCGTATCGCGCTTTCCGGCAACACCGGACGCTCTACCGGCCCACACCTGCACTATGAAGTGTGGATCAACCAGCAAGCCGTGAACCCGCTGACGGCGAAACTGCCGCGCACCGAAGGCCTGACAGGTAAAGATCGCTCCGATTACCTGGCGCAGGCGAAAGAGGTGATACCGCAGCTGAGCTTAAACTAAGCCTTTGTTGTGTGAAAAAAGCCGGTGTCAGTATGCACCGGCTTTTTCTTTTGTGCGTGGGCGACTGCCTCGCTACACTATCTGAATAATTTTTTGCGTCACCAGACCCTGGAACCAGCATGGAAACAAAAAAAAATAATATTGAATACATTCCTGAGTTTGAAAAATCCTTTCGCCACCCGCGCAACTGGGGCGCCTGGCTGGGGGTTTACACCTTTGCGGGCATCGCTATGCTGCCTGCCGCGCTGCGCGATCCTGTTCTGGGGAAAATTGGCCGTCTGGCCGGACGTATAGGTAAAAGCGCGCGTCGTCGTGCGCAGATCAACCTCTATTACTGTTTTCCTGAAAAAAGCGATGCCGAGCGCGAGGCCATCATCGATGCGATGTACACCACCGCACCGCAGGCCATGGCGATGATGGCGGAGCTGGCTCTGAAAGGTCCGGAAAAAATCATCGAGCGCGTTGACTGGAAAGGGCTGGAAATCATCGACGAAATGCGTCGCAATGACGAAAAGGTGATTTTCCTCGTTCCTCACGGTTGGGGCGTCGACATTCCGGCGATGCTGATGGCCTCTCAGGGCCAAAAGATGGCGGCCATGTTCCATAACCAGGGCAATAAAATCTACGATTTTGTCTGGAATACCGTACGCCGTCGTTTTGGCGGACGTTTGCATGCGCGAAACGATGGTATTAAGCCGTTTATTCAGTCCGTACGTCAGGGGTACTGGGGCTACTATCTGCCGGATCAGGACCACGGACCCGAGCATAGCGAGTTTGTCGACTTCTTCGCTACCTACAAAGCAACGCTCCCCGCGATTGGCCGCCTGATGAAGGTCTGTCGCGCTCGCGTGATCCCGCTCTTCCCGGTTTACGACGGTAAAACGCATCGTCTGAGCATTGAAGTCCGTCCGCCGATGGACGATTTGCTGACTGCGGACGAGCGCACCATCGCACGTCGTATGAATGAAGAGGTGGAACTGCTGGTGGGGCCGCATACCGAACAGTACACGTGGATACTGAAGCTGCTGAAAACGCGGAAGCCGGGAGAGACGGAACCCTATAAGCGTAAAGAGCTGTACCCGAGGAAATAAAATTCCGTCACCCCTCTCCCCACAGGGGAGAGGGGATCGGATCTTACTCTACGGTCAGTACGCGAGTGGTGTTGGTTGAGCCGATGGTGCTCATCACGTCACCCTGGGTCACGATGACGATATCACCGGACACCAGATAACCTTTATCGCGCAGCAGGTTTACGGCATCGTGCGCGGCAGCTACGCCGTCATTGGTGCTGTCGAAGTGTACCGGCGTCACACCGCGGTAGAGCGCCGTCAGGTTCAGCGTACGCTCGTGGCGTGACATGGCGAAGATCGGCAGGCCGGAGCTGATGCGAGAGGTCATCAGCGCGGTGCGGCCAGATTCGGTCATGGTGATGATCGCCGTAACGCCTTTCAGATGGTTGGCCGCGTACATGGCGGACATCGCAATCGCTTCTTCCACATTGTCGAACTGGATATCCAGACGGTGCTTGGAGACGTTAATGCTTGGGATCTTCTCCGCGCCCAGGCAGACGCGCGCCATTGCGGCCACGGTTTCTGCCGGATACTGGCCCGCCGCGGTTTCCGCAGAGAGCATGACCGCATCGGTCCCGTCCAGCACGGCGTTAGCCACGTCCATGACTTCCGCACGGGTTGGCATTGGGTTGGTGATCATGGATTCCATCATCTGGGTGGCGGTGATCACCGCGCGGTTCAGCTGACGTGCGCGACGAATCAGCGCTTTCTGGATACCGACCAGCTCAGGGTCGCCGATTTCCACGCCCAGATCGCCACGGGCAACCATCACCACGTCAGAGGCAAGGATCACATCGTCCATGGCATCCTGATCGCACACAGCTTCCGCGCGTTCAACCTTAGCGACGATTTTGGCATCACAGCCTGCGTCGCGGGCCAGGCGGCGCGCATAGTTCAGATCTTCGCCACAGCGTGGGAAAGAGACCGCCAGGTAGTCAACGCCGATCTGGGCCGCGGTTACGATGTCCGCTTTGTCTTTCTCGGTCAGGGCTTCCGCAGAGAGGCCGCCGCCCAGTTTGTTGATGCCTTTATTGTTGGAGAGCGGGCCGCCGACGGTGACTTCGGTGAACACCTTCATCCCCTGAACTTCCAGAACCTTCAGCTGGACGCGACCGTCGTCGAGTAGCAGGATATCGCCAGGCACCACGTCAGCCGGCAGGCCTTTATAGTCGATCCCGACTCTCTCTTTGTCGCCTTCGCCTTTGCCGAGGTTGGCATCCAGCAGGAATTTGTCGCCGATATTGAGGAAAACTTTACCTTCTTTAAAGGTTGATACACGAATTTTTGGACCCTGCAGGTCGCCGAGGATTGCGACGTGGCGGCCCAGCTTAGCGGCGATCTCACGCACTTTATCGGCACGCAATTTATGGTCTTCTGGCGTACCGTGAGAAAAGTTCATACGCACCACGTTGGCGCCAGCGGCGATAATTTTTTCGAGATTATTATCGCGATCGGTGGCCGGGCCTAAGGTGGTTACGATCTTGGTTCTGCGAAGCCTTCTGGACATGTAATACTCCGTTGACTGAAACAACTTTGGTGTTGCGTGAACATAGAATCGGCCTTCATCTGCCGCAAGGCAGCAAAGAGGGGACCGAATGCCGAAAATCATTACATCGTAATTATTGGTTACGTCTTCGTTATCTACTTCAGGGAACATCGCTCTTTATAAGCAATTCTTTATCAAAACGCGATTCCTTCAGCGCTTCCTTGACTCGCTTCAAGTTATCCCGGAATTTTGCGCCCCGGCGTAAGGTAAAACCGGTCGCCAGCACGTCGATTACCGTGAGCTGCGCCAGACGGGACACCATCGGCATATACATGTCGGTATCCTCAGGGACATCCAGCGTAATGGCGAGCGTCGCCTCGCGCGCCAGCGGCGTGCCGGCGGTGGTGAGGGTGATCACCATGGCATCGTTTTCACGGGCCAGCTGCGCTAGCTCAACCTGGCTTTTGGTGCGGCCAGTGTGCGAAATCAGTACCACGACGTCATCCTCACTGCAATTCATACAGCTCATGCGTTGCAGCACAATGTCATCGGAATAAATAACCGGTACGTTAAAGCGGAAGAATTTATTCATGGCGTCGTGCGCCACGGCGGCTGACGAGCCAAGTCCGAAGAACGCAATTCGCTTGGCCTGGGTGAGTAAATCCACCGCGCGGTTCACTGAACTCATATCCAGACTTTGGCGAACGTGATCGAGCGTGGCCATGGCCGACTCAAATATTTTCGCCGTGTAGGCATCTACGCTGTCGTCTTCATCCACATTACGATTAACATAGGGTGTGCCGTTCGCCAGACTTTGTGCCAGATGCAGTTTAAAATCAGGAAAGCCGCGCGTTTCCAGACTACGGCAGAAGCGGTTGACTGTCGGTTCACTGACGCCAGCTTCCTGAGCCAGAGCGGCGATGCTTGAATGAATTGCCTGAGCGGGCGCGGCCAGAATGACTTCAGCCACTTTTCGCTCGGATTTGCTAAGGTGTTCCAGTTGATACTGGATTTTTTCAAGCATGTTCATTGTTAACAAGGCGCTCGTGGGGGTGAAAACGATTTCACGCATTGATGAAATCTTGATTCGATTAGCCGATATTACCCCTGTGGCTTCCATAAAGGGTAACAGTCGACAAGATAATGTTGTTGTTTTTTTTCATTACTTGATCGATGTCGGGTTTTGCTATGACCCTGTTGCGCAAATTATCGACGGCTGTTGCGTCATTACGTCGCCGTAATTGGCTGAATGGCGAAAAATCGCCGTATCGCACGAGACGATAAGCGCTAATGGTTTCGGGAATGACGTAAAAGCAGTACAGTGCATTGTAATAAAATTACAACGATACCTGGCAGAAGCACCAGGTGATCCAACTGAGGAGAATGACATGGCGGTAACGCAAACAGCCCAGGCATGTGACCTGGTCATTTTCGGCGCGAAAGGCGACCTTGCACGCCGAAAATTGCTGCCTTCCCTGTATCAACTGGAGAAAGCGGGCCAAATTCATCCGGATACGCGTATCCTGGGTGTAGGGCGCGCCGACTGGGACAAGGACGCTTATACCAAAGTCGTCCGCGAGGCGCTCGAAACTTTCATGAAGGAAAAAATTGATGAAAGTTTGTGGGATACCCTGAGCGGTCGTCTCGATTTCTGCAACCTGGACGTCAATGACGTTAGCGCGTTTTCCCGTCTGGGTGCCATGCTCGATCAGAAAAACCGTGTCACCATTAACTATTTCGCCATGCCGCCAAGCACCTTTGGTGCCATCTGCAAAGGTTTGGGCGAAGCGAAGCTGAACGCCAAGCCGGCGCGCGTGGTGATGGAGAAGCCGCTGGGTACGTCGCTGGCGACCTCGCGTGAAATCAACGACCAGGTAGGCGAGTTCTTTGAAGAGTGCCAGGTCTACCGTATCGACCACTATCTTGGTAAAGAGACGGTACTGAACCTGCTGGCGCTGCGCTTCGCTAACTCCCTCTTTGTGAACAACTGGGACAACCGCACCATCGACCACGTGGAGATTACCGTGGCGGAAGAGGTGGGGATTGAAGGTCGCTGGGGTTACTTTGACCAGGCCGGCCAGATGCGCGACATGATCCAGAACCACCTGCTGCAAATTCTGTGCATGATTGCCATGTCTCCACCGTCTGACCTGACGGCTGACAGCATCCGCGACGCCAAAGTTAAAGTGCTGAAGTCGCTGCGCCGCATCGATCGTTCCAACGTGCGCGAGAAGACCGTGCGCGGCCAGTACACCGCCGGGTTTGCGCAAGGCAAAAAAGTGCCGGGCTATCTGGAAGAAGAGGGCGCGAACAAGACCAGCAACACCGAGACCTTTGTGGCGATCCGCGTGGATATCGACGACTGGCGCTGGGCGGGCGTTCCGTTCTACCTGCGTACCGGTAAACGTCTGCCGACAAAATGTTCCGAAGTTGTCGTCTACTTCAAAAACCCTGAGCTGAACCTGTTCAAAGAGTCCTGGCAGGAGCTGCCCCAGAATAAGCTGACCATTCGCCTGCAGCCGGACGAAGGGGTGGATATCCAGATCCTCAACAAAGTACCGGGCCTGGATCATAAGCACAACCTGCAGACCACCAAGCTGGATCTGAGCTACTCCGAAACGTTCAACCAGACGCACCTGGCGGATGCCTACGAGCGTCTGCTGCTGGAAACCATGCGCGGTATCCAGGCGCTGTTCGTACGTCGCGACGAAGTGGAAGAGGCGTGGAAATGGGTCGACTCCATCACCGAAGCCTGGGCTGCCGATCAGGATGCACCAAAACCGTATCAGGCGGGTACCTGGGGGCCGGTCGCGTCGGTGGCGATGATCACCCGCGATGGTCGCTCCTGGAACGAGTTTGAGTAGGATTATCCACTAGCCCAAAAGTGTTATTTTACCGGTAACATGATCTAACACAGCTCGTGGCACAATTTTTATACTTTTAAGCTCCGCGTGGATTCACCCGCGGAGCTTTTTTTATTACACTGCCGGAAGTGATTTTGCCCCTGAGCTCCGGACAGCAAGCGTTTCAGCGTTGTTAACAACTGCCAGCGACTTTGTAAACTCCCGGGCCCGGACAGATAAATTAAAGGAGCTTTTATGAATCCTGTATTGTTACGCGTAACACAACGCATTATCGAGCGCTCGAAAGAGACCCGTTCGGCCTACCTCGCCCGGATTGAACAGGCGAAGAGCAACACCGTTCACCGCTCCCAGCTGGCCTGCGGTAACCTGGCGCACGGCTTCGCCGCCTGCCAGCCCGATGACAAAGCCTCCCTGAAAAGCATGTTGCGTAACAATATCGCTATTATTACTTCCTATAACGATATGCTCTCCGCACACCAGCCCTATGAGGTCTATCCCAACATCATTCGCAAGGCGCTGCACAGCGTAAACGCGGTGGGTCAGGTCGCGGGCGGCGTGCCGGCGATGTGCGACGGCGTGACGCAGGGGCAGGACGGTATGGAGCTGTCACTGCTGAGCCGCGAAGTAATTGCAATGTCCGCGGCGGTGGGCCTGTCACACAACATGTTTGATGGCGCGCTCTATCTCGGCGTCTGCGACAAAATCGTCCCGGGCCTGGTGATGGCGGCGCTGTCATTTGGTCACCTGCCCGCCATCTTTGTGCCATCCGGCCCGATGGCGAGCGGTCTGCCGAACAAAGAAAAAGTGCGCATCCGCCAGTTGTATGCGGAAGGGAAAGCGGATCGTCAGGCGCTGCTGGAGGCCGAAGCGGCCTCCTACCATGCGCCGGGAACCTGTACGTTCTACGGCACAGCCAATACCAACCAGATGGTGGTGGAGTTTATGGGGATGCAGCTTCCGGGGTCGTCCTTCATCCAGCCGGATGCGCCGCTGCGTCAGGCGCTGACCGAGGCCGCGGCCCGTCAGGTGACGCGTCTGACCGGAAACGGCAATGAATGGATGCCGATGGGCAAAATGGTCGACGAAAAAGTCATCGTCAACGGCATCGTCGCCCTGCTGGCCACCGGCGGTTCGACCAACCACACCATGCACCTCGTGGCCATGGCTCGCGCGGCGGGCATTCTGATTAACTGGGATGACTTCTCCGACATTTCCTCCGTGGTGCCGCTGATGGCTCGCCTGTACCCGAACGGCCCGGCGGACATCAACCACTTCCAGGCCGCTGGCGGCGTCCCGCTGCTGATGCGCGAGCTACTGAAAGGCGGTCTGCTGCATGAAGACGTGAACACCGTAGCCGGATTTGGCCTGCAGCGCTACACCCAGGAGCCGTGGCTGAACAACGGCGAGCTGGACTGGCGCGACGGGGCAACCGCGTCTCTGGATCCGCAGGTGATTGCCACTATCGACAAACCTTTCTCCCACCACGGCGGTACCAAGGTACTGAGCGGCAACCTCGGCCGCGCGGTGATGAAAACGTCTGCCGTGCCGGAAGAGAACCAGGTTATCGAGGCCCCGGCGGTGGTGTTTGAAAGCCAGCACGACGTGTTGCCTGCCTTTGACGCCGGTCTGCTTGATAAAGACTGCGTGGTGGTGGTGCGTCACCAGGGGCCTAAAGCGAACGGCATGCCAGAATTACATAAACTTATGCCACCACTTGGTGTATTATTGGACCGCCGTTTCAAAATTGCGTTAGTGACCGATGGCCGCCTCTCAGGCGCATCCGGCAAAGTGCCTTCCGCCATCCACGTCACGCCTGAAGCCTACGACGGCGGCTTGCTGGCAAAAGTGCGCGACGGCGACATGATCCGCGTGAACGGCCAGACAGGCGAGTTAACCCTGCTGGTGGATGACGCCGAGCTGGCGGCACGTCAGCCCCATATTCCTGACCTGAGCGCATCGCGCGTGGGGACCGGACGCGAAATGTTCAGCGCGCTGCGTGAGAAACTCTCCGGTGCAGAGCAGGGCGCAACCTGTATTACGTTTTAAGACGACTTGATTTTAACGATCTGGCGAGAGAGAACTCTGATGAAAAACTGGAAAACAAGTGCAGAAGCAATCCTGACCACTGGCCCTGTCGTGCCGGTTATCGTGGTAAACAAGCTGGAGCACGCTGTACCGATGGCGAAAGCGCTGGTTGCGGGCGGCGTTCGCGTTCTGGAAGTGACCCTGCGTACCGCCTGCGCGATGGATGCCATCCGCGCCATTGCTAAAGAAGTGCCGGATGCCATCATCGGTGCGGGTACCGTTCTCAACGCGCAGCAGTTGGCGGAAGTAACCGAAGCTGGCGCACAGTTTGCCATCAGCCCGGGCCTGACCGAGCCGCTGCTGAAGGCCGCGACAGAAGGCACGATTCCTTTGATCCCGGGCATCAGCACCGTTTCAGAACTGATGCTGGGCATGGACTACGGTCTGAAAGAGTTCAAATTCTTCCCGGCAGAAGCTAATGGCGGTACTAAAGCGCTGCAGGCGATTGCGGGTCCCTTCTCTCAGGTACGTTTCTGCCCGACAGGGGGTATCTCTCCGGCGAACTACCGCGACTACCTGGCGCTGAAAAGCGTGCTGTGCATCGGCGGCTCATGGCTGGTACCGGCGGATGCGCTGGAAGCGGGCGACTGGGATCGCATCACGAAACTGGCTCGCGAAGCGGTTGAAGGCGCGAAGCAGTAACTTATTCGCAGCATGAAAAACGGGCCTTTCGGCCCGTTTTTTCTATCCTGCTATCTTAACGTTCGCTGCCGCCGCTTTTGCTCTTGCTACGGCCTCGTCAACGTTATCCCCGATGGCTAACGCCACGCCCAGACGACGCGTGCCGTCGATCTCCGGCTTGCCGAACAGACGGACCTGCAGGCCTGCGCCAACCGCACCTTCGACGTTATCAAACGTCACATTCTGGCTGGTCAACTGTGGCAGGATCACCGCCGAGGCCGCCGGGCCGTACTGACGGATGCCACCAACCGGCAGGTCGAGGAAGGCGCGCACGTGCAGGGCGAACTCTGAGAGATCCTGCGAAATGAGCGTGACCATCCCGGTGTCATGCGGGCGAGGGGAGACTTCGCTGAAAATCACCTCGTCACCGCAAACGAACAGTTCCACGCCGAACAGGCCGTAGCCGCCCAGGGCCAGAACGGTTTTACGGGCAATCTCCCGGGCACGCTCCAGCGCCAGGGGGCTCATCTGCTGCGGCTGCCAGGATTCGCGGTAATCGCCATCTTCCTGACGGTGACCTATCGGGTCGCAGAAATGGACGCCGTCCACGGCGCTGACGGTGAGCAGAGTGATTTCGAAATCAAACTTCACCACGCCTTCGACAATGACGCGACCGGCACCGGCACGGCCACCCTGTTGCGCATAATCCCACGCGCTATCCAGCGCGCTGCTGTCGCGAATAAAGCTCTGACCTTTACCGGAAGAGCTCATCACCGGCTTAATGATGCACGGGTAGCCAATCTCCTCGACGGCCTGCAGGAATGCGGTTTTGTCGCCCGCAAAACGGTAGCGTGAGGTCGGCAGCCCCAGCTCCTCCGCCGCCAGGCGGCGAATGCCTTCACGGTTCATGGTCAGTTTTGCCGCTCTGGCGCAGGGCACCACGCGCTGGCCTTCCTGCTCAAGCGCGATCAGCGTATCGGTTGCGATAGCTTCAATTTCCGGCACGACGTAATCCGGTTTCTCCTGCATGATGAGCGTACGCAGGGCATCGCCGTCCAGCATGTTAATCACATAAGAACGATGGGCGACGTGCATGGCGGGCGCGTCAGCGTAGCGGTCTACGGCAATCACTTCCACCCCTAAGCGCTGACACTCAATGGCGACTTCTTTACCCAGTTCACCCGATCCCAACAGCATCACGCGCGTCGCCGCAGGCCGCAGCGCGGTTCCTAAACGAGTCATAATATTCCCCCTGAAAAAGATGCGCGCAGTATAAACGAAAACGTTTGCGTCTGTCTTGCGCAGGGCAAAAAGGCAGATGAGAAATTTGCGCTTCTTTAGCCTTAGCGGACATTTCCTGACGCCTGCTCGCATACGCTGTGGAAAATGTTAACCGTTAAGCGAGGGAATCCATGTCAGGCTGGTTAAATCAACTGCAATCCATGTTAGGACAGAAAACGTCAGGTTCCGGCGAGCAGGGGCTGAGCAAGCTGCTGGTACCGGGGGCACTCGGCGGGCTGGCAGGGCTGCTGGTTGCCAATAAATCCTCACGCAAGCTGCTGGCGAAGTACGGTACCGGCGCGCTGCTGGCCGGTGGTGGTGCCATCGCTGGCACCGTGCTGTGGAACAAATACAAGGATAAAGTGCGGGCGGCGCACCGCGATGAACCTCACTATGGCGAGCATACTTCTCCGCTGGATTTGCGCACGGAGCGGCTTATTCTCGCGCTGGTGTTTGCCGCCAAAAGCGACGGGCACATTGATGATAAAGAGAGAGCGGCTATCGAACAGCAGTTGCGCGAAGCCGGGGTTGAAGAGCAGGGCAGAACGCTGGTGGCTCAGGCCATTGAGCAGCCGCTCGATCCGCAGCGTCTGGCGCTGAACGTGAAAAATGAGGAAGAAGCGCTGGAACTTTATTTCCTCAGCTGTGCCGCCATCGATATCGATCACTTTATGGAACGCAGCTATCTCAACGCCCTCGGCGATGCGCTGAAAATCCCTCAGGACGTACGCGAAGGGATAGAAAAAGATATCCGGGAGCAAAAACAGACGCTACAGGGCTAACTCTCGCCCCGGTGGTCATGTTTCGCTTGCATCATGCGCGGGTTTTGCCAACCTTATAGGGTGTAAAACTCAAAAGAATGATGACATGCCACCGAAAGCCCGACGTACTCCTTATGCGATCGTCACGCATGGCGATACGCGTATAGATAATTACTACTGGCTCCGGGATGATTCGCGTTCCCGGCCAGAGGTGCTCGACTACCTGCACGAAGAAAACGACTATGGTCGCAAGGTCATGTCCAGCCAGCAGGCGCTTCAGGACCAGCTGCTGAACGAAATGGTGCAGCGCATTCCCCAGCGCGATATCTCCGCGCCGTGGACCAAAAACGGCTATCGCTATCGCCATATTTACGAGCCCGGCAATGAGTATCCCATCTATCAGCGACAGTCGGTATTAAGCGCCGAGTGGGATGAATGGGACATTCTGCTGGATGCGAACCAGCGAGCCGCCCACAGCGAGTTTTATACCCTGGGCGGCATGTCCATCTCCCCGGACAACACCATAATGGCGCTGGCGGAGGATTATCTCTCCCGTCGCCAGTACGGCCTGCGTTTTCGCAATCTGGAAACCGGCAACTGGTATCCGGAAATGCTGGAAAATGTCTCCCCGGATTTTGTCTGGGCGAACGATTCCGAGACGGTCTACTACGTCAAAAAGCATGCTTCCACGCTGCTGCCTTATCAGGTGTGGCGCCATACCGTAGGCACGGACTCAGCCGATGACGAGCTGGTCTATGAAGAGAAAGACGAAACGTTTTATGTCAGCCTGCATAAAACCTCCTCGCGCCACTATGTGATTATCTTCCTGGCCAGCGCCACCACCTCGGAAGTACTGCTCCTGGATGCCGAACTGCCTGATGCCCAGCCGCTCTGCTTCCTGCCGCGCCGCAAGGATCACGAGTACAGCCTGGATCACTTCCAGCACAGCTTTTATCTGCGTTCGAATCGCGAGGGCAAAAACTTTGGTCTGTACAAAACCAAGGTGCGCGACGAGCGCAAGTGGGAGGTGCTTATCCCCGCGCGGGATCAGGTGATGCTGGAAGGGTTCACGCTGTTTACCGACTGGCTGGTGGTGGAAGAGCGTCAGCGGGGGCTGACCAGCATCCGGCAGATCAACCGTAAAACGCGTGAGGTGATTGGGATTGCGTTCGACGATCCGGCCTACGTCACGTGGATCGGCTTCAACCCTGAACCCGAATCGTCGCGGTTGCGCTACGGCTACTCATCCATGACCACGCCGGATACGCTCTTCGAGCTGGATATGGATACCGGACAGCGCCAGGTGCTTAAGCAAACCGAAGTGAAGGGCTTTGATTCCGACAATTATCGCAGCGAACACCTGTGGGTCACCGCGCGCGACGGCGTTGAGGTCCCGGTTTCGCTCGTTTATCACAAGGCGCATTTTCAGAAAGGTAAAAATCCGATCCTGGTCTACGGCTACGGCTCCTATGGCTCCAGCATGGATGCCGACTTCAGCAGCAGCAGATTAAGCCTGCTCGATCGCGGCTTTGTTTTCGCTATTGCCCACATTCGCGGCGGCGGCGAGCTGGGGCAGCACTGGTATGAAGACGGGAAATTCCTGAAAAAGAAAAATACCTTCAACGACTATCTCGACGTCTGCGATGCGTTAATTGAACAAGGTTATGGCGATCCGCAGCTCTGCTTCGGCATGGGCGGCAGCGCGGGCGGAATGTTGATGGGTGCCGTCATCAATCAGCGCCCCGATCGCTTTAAGGGCATTGTTGCGCAGGTTCCGTTTGTTGATGTGGTGACAACCATGCTCGATGAGTCCATTCCGCTGACGACCGGGGAGTTTGAAGAGTGGGGTAACCCGCAGGATGAAGCCTATTATCGCTATATGAAAGAGTACAGCCCGTACGATAACGTGGAAGCGAAAGCGTACCCGCACATGCTGGTGACGACCGGTTTGCACGATTCACAGGTGCAATACTGGGAACCGGCAAAATGGGTGGCAAAGCTGAGGGAACTGAAAACCGATGACAACCTGCTGCTGCTCTGTACCGATATGGACTCCGGGCACGGGGGGAAATCGGGGCGATTCAAATCTTACGAAGGGGTGGCCCTGGAGTATGCCTTTTTGATTGGCCTGGCGCAGGATACGCTGCCAGGCCGCGCGCAGCGTTAAGCTTCGCCCAGATAATGTTTCAGGGTTAAGCGCAGTTCCGGGCTCATTTTGTCGAGGTTGTTGTACAGCCAGCGCAGATAGCCCGGATCTTTATCCGCAATATCCGATACCGCTCTCCCGCGGTATTTGCCGAAGGTAAACGTCGTCAGCAGCGCAGGGCGGCCGGTGATGGTTGCCATATCATCCGGCGTCCAGCCGGAGATATTCATAATGTCGATGAGCAGCGCGGCGGTGATATAGCAGTCATACAGGGCGCGGTGATGGTGCAGCCCTTCAGGGGTTCTGACGCTGAGCTTACGGGATTTATACAGCGCCATATTGCTGTATTTGATCCCCGGCCAGAGGCGACGCGCCAGCTTCATGGTGCAAATCCACTCCCCGGGCATTTCGGGGAGTACCCGGCGGTCAAAGCTGGCGTTGTGGGCAACGTACCACGGGCTGCCGTAGTAGTGCGGGATAACGTCCTCTATCCAGGGTTTATCCGCCACCATTGATTCTGTAATGCGATGGATAGCCATGGCCTGTGGGCTAATAGGGCGATCGGGACGCACCAGATGGCTCATCGGGTTGACTATTTTTCCATCAACCACGTCGACCGAGGCCACTTCCACAATTCCGCCCTGAAGATCGCAAGTTTCGGTATCAATGACGCGCAGCATGAAAATCTCCTGAGCTTAAAACGCTTAGCCTAAAGGAATGATATCGCCTTGCCAACCCTGTCCGTTGCGCGTGCCGGTCAACAGAAGCTCACCTTTATCCGCCCGAACGATCAGCTGGCCTTTTTCATCCCATAACGCGCTGCCCGCGCTGGCATTCGCCATTAATACCGCGATGGCATACCTGTGCGCAAAGCGCTGCAGGGTGTTGATAGATTGTCGCCAGCGGTAATCCCTCACCGACTGGCTGCTGGTGAAGAGCGTTGCCTGCGGATCAAGATTCGGGGAATCGCCTTGCTCGTCCAAGATAGTGAGCTGTTTATCCCCCGGCACCAGGCTGGCGCCGCTCCCCTGAGGGTAACGCAGAATGCAATCGCGAGAGGGGGTAACCAGCGCGAGGCCTTTCTGGCGCCGACCGTTTCGTTCAACGGGAAGCCCTGCAATGAGGGTAATGCGGTAAAAATGGGCGGCGTTTAGCAATGGCAGTAGCTGAGCGTCTCCGGGCGGGGGCGGTAGTGCCGTGGTGCCCGGGCCCGTTAACGAGAGTTCCGGGAAGACCAGCAAATCGCACCGATGTTGTGCTGCTTCGGCAATGAAGTGGAGATGGTGCGCAACGTGGTCATCTACGCTATGGTGCTGCCCGCCATACTGTGCTGCCGCTATATTCCAATGTGACATCGTGACTTCCTTATACACTGAGTCGCAGGGATTAAAGAATAATCCTAATTTAACCAGGGTTTTCTTATCCTGCCAGATTCCGCGTAAGGAAGTGTAACGAGTCGTTAAGCTTATTTAACTTTCGGCTCGTACGGTAAGCGGGAGAGGTTGACCGAGGCGAGACGGTGGGCGATTAACCTTTCGCGAAACCAGTCACGCAGGTGGGCGGGTTGTTCCCGTTCGACCACTTCAGCCACGATGGGCATGTTGTAACGCTCTTTAAAGGCGACGCCAGCGGCAGCGAGATCGACATTCACTTTATCCATCTCGTCCTGAGGAAGGGCGGCCAGATTGATCTTCATTACCTTCTCCTTATTTTGCGGCGGCAACGTTACCGCGATTGCGCGACGATGACAAGCAGAGCGGGATGATCCTCGACTCGTTTATTATACAGCGTTATTCTTTAGCATACAGGCATAACAAAAAGGAATGATTGTGATGGGTTTTTCCTCTTCCCGCGCGGTATGTACGCTGGTTTTTCTGGCCTCGACGATACTTTCGCCCTCTGTACTGGCGCATGCGCATCTTAAGCAGCAAAGCCCGGCAGCAGACAGCCAGGTGGCGGCACCGCAGGTGCTTACGCTGAATTTCTCCGAAGGCATTGAGCCCGGATTTAGCGGCGTCGTGGTGACGGATGCACACAAGCAGGTGATCAAAACCGGTACCGCAACGCGAGACGAAAAGAACAAGGCACAGCTGACCGTTCCGCTGGAACAGACGCTGGCGCCGGGGGCTTACCGGGTGGACTGGCATGTGGTCTCCGTCGACGGACATAAAACCACAGGCAGCTATCACTTCAGCGTGAAATAGCATGCTGGCACTGTTATACGTGGGGTTGCGCTTTATCCATTTTGCGGCGCTGATGCTCGTTTTTGGCAACGCGCTTTACAGCGTCTGGTTTGCGCCTTCCGGGCTGCACCGCCTGATGGCCCGGCGTTTCCAGCTCCAGCAGAGAGTGGCGTCCATTGTCAGCCTGGCCGCTGCGATCCTGATGTTCATGCTTCAGGGTGGCTTAATGGGCAACGGCTGGGGCGATGTACTTAACCCGCAAATCTGGCACAGCGTGCTGGGGACTCGGTTTGGCGGCGTCTGGCTGTGGCAAATTATCCTCGGCGCCATCACCGTTGCCGCCGCGTGGCTCGCGCCGCTGAAAGGCTCGCGGCTGCTGCTGCTCGCTATGGGACAGCTTATCCTTCTGGCAGGGGTAGGGCACGCGGCGATGAGCGACGGTCCGGTGGGGGCGATACAGCGTCTCAATCATGCTGTTCACCTGCTGTGTGCCGCAACCTGGGTGGGGGGATTGTTGCCGCTGCTGTTCTGCATGCGTCTGGCTAAAGGGCGCTGGCAGAACGCGGCCATCTATACCATGATGCGTTTCTCGCGGGTGGGGCATTATGCCGTGGCGTGCGTGCTGCTCACCGGCGTGGTGAATGCGCTGTTGATTATGGGCATCCATATTCCCTGGCAGTCTGGCTACGTGCAGTTTCTGTTGTTCAAATGTGCTCTCGTGGCGTTGATGGTGGCAATTGCGCTGGCAAATCGGTATTTTCTGGTGCCACGGTTCCGTCCAGATTCCGGGCGTGCACAACGACTTTTTATCAGGATGACACAGGCAGAGGTGGTGCTGGGGGCGCTGGTTCTGGCAACGGTCAGTCTGTTTGCTACCTGGGAACCCTTCTGACAAGGTTAACTATTAAATGAAAAAGACAGTACTTTCACTCTTATTGCTGACCTGCGCGGGAAGCGCTCTGGCGGCACCGCAGGTTATCACCGTCAGCCGTTTTGAGGTGGGCAAAGACAAATGGGCCTTCAATCGCGAAGAGGTGATGCTGACCTGCCGTCCGGGGCATGCGTTATACGCAATCAACCCGAGTACGCTGGTGCAATATCCGTTAAATGATACCGCAGAGCAGCAGGTCGCCAGCGGCAAGAGCAGCGGTCAGCCAATCAGCGTGATTCAGATTGATGACCCGGCCCACCCGGGGCAGAAGATGAGCCTGGCACCGTTTATCGAGCGCGCTGACAAGCTCTGCTGACGTTCAGGTTTCCAATAAAAAACCGCAGATGCTCGCGAAAGCACTGCGGTTTTTCACTTTTAGTGATGCTCTGACGCTTTTTTTCAGTCCACTTTTGCTGTGGACTGGAAAACCTGGCGTCGTCATCTATTCTTAAAAGGCAAGGCGACTTAGCCTGCATTAATGCCAACTTTTAGCGCACGGCTCTCTCCCAAGAGCCATTTCCCTGGACCGAATACAGGAATCGTATTCGGTCTCTTTTTATCTGTATAAAAGTGAATAACTTAACTCCGTTATCTTCTTTATACAGCGCATGCGTCCTGTGCGACTTCGTAAAACATAACACAACACAGCAGGCGGAAGTCCAGCCCTTTTTGCCTGTTTTGTTAAATTTTTGTGAGTAGTCAGCGAAAGTCAGTGCTGTGCTTAAAAGCGGGACTTAACGGACGCTTCAATTTCATCAAGCAGTTCAAAGCGACGACGGTATTCAGCGCGTTTTTTACTCGCTATCTCGTCGAGGGATTTGCGCTCCACATGCAGCGGAAGCTGCCAGCAGAAGGAGGAGAGTTTTTTCCCGCCCAGAGAATCCCAGAATTCGTCATAGCTGGCGTGGAAATGACGACCTTTGCTGAGGCGATAGCGCAGCGCCCGGAAAACGTGCCCCTCATCGCTGACGGCAAAAATGGCCCGGACAGATGACTGTGCTGCCAGATGGAAAAGAACTTCCATCAGCACGCGCTTGGGGAACAGGCCATGGCAGGCGCGAGTTGCCAGTTTAATGGCATCCCGTGATACGCAGCGACGGGGTCCCTGAAGTCCGCCAATGACCATAACGGGCTGACCATTGCTGCGGGCGACGCTAAAGGTCAGGCTGGCCAGCAGCGTATCCTCGTTGTCGCGCAGCCAGAGTGTGCTCTCACCTTCACGCTCGGCTTTGCCGGCTGAGGACGCATTAACCGTGTAGGTCACGCCGTCTTTTGCATGGAAGTGCGCAATGGGTTGTTCCAGCGGGCCGGTCAGCGCCTGGGCGAGACTGCTCTCTTTCAGGCTGTCAATCCAGTAATAGTGGTTAACGATAGCGTCAGCGCGATCGTTTGCCGTCAGACCGCGCATCAGGTACTGCCGATGGGTCTTGCTGGGCAACGTAATTTGCGCTGTCAGCAATTTGTCGAAATCGTCACGACCAGAGAGGGCTTCCAGCATACGGTGGGTGGAAGACCAGAACAGCAGCGAACGTAAAAGGAACTTCAGTCGGTAATCGCGCTTCCGCCAGATTGGCCCCGGAACGCGTTTGCCGTTCACCAGCTCGGAAATAATATTCGTGCGATGCGGATAGAACACATCGTTATGTAGCTGTGTATTAGACACGTGAAGACCTCTCTTTTTTTTCTACCCTTATTCTACGGAGCCTATAAAAAGGGATTAATAGCGTGAGGATCTTTATTTCTCTTTGGTTTACCGTTTGTTTGACTTGGTGAGGACCGCTCCCGTCTTTTTCATTTATTGACGCGGCTATACTGTTTAAGGGAGGCCTTATGTATCAGCGAATCGAAGGTGGAGAGTGGCGTCACGTCTGGGTTGTCAGTGACATACACGGTTGTTACCAGAGGCTCATGGAGGAACTGAAACGCCGTCATTTTAATCCTTATGAGGATTTACTTATTTCCGTTGGCGATCTGATCGATCGCGGTCCGGACAGCGTGAAATCATTACAGCTCATCAACGAGAAATGGTTTCGAGCCGTGCGGGGTAACCATGAGCAAATGGCAATAGATAGCCTGGATAATAATGATTTTGCGCTCTGGACGATGAATGGCGGAATGTGGTTTACGCGCCTTGAGCATGAGCAGCAGGCGCTGGCGCGAACGTTACTTAACGCCTGCCGGGAGCTGCCGCATATTATTGAGATAACCTGCGCAAACGGCCTTAATGTTATCGCTCACGCGGATTACCCGGCGGAGGAATACCGCTGGGAAAAACCGGTAAGCGCCCAGCGCGTGTTATGGGATCGCGACCGCCTGATGGGATTTATGGTGGGCAAAGGGCAGGGGATTAGCGGCGCGGATCACTTCTGGTTCGGCCATACGCCCGTCGACAGACGGTATGATTTTTCTAACCTGCACTATATTGATACCGGTGCGGTATTCGACGGTTACTTTACGCTGGCGCAGCTACAGTAATAAATAACCCGCCTTCGGGCGGGTTCTCTTTAGGTCAGGCAAGACGCATGACCCAGGCATCGGTTTTACTATCGTAATGCTCACGGTAAAGAACAGAGTGTTCGCCATCAAGTATTGCCGGGACGCTGGTGTCTGCATCCCATGCATCGAGCTGCATGCACAAATCCGGGTCGGATTTGCAGGGAATACTTAACGTTCGATCGCCTTGTGCTTCGCCGCGCAGCTCTGCGTCGTCGATCTCAAAAGCGCCAATACGCACGCTGGTTTTCGTCATAGTGCTCTCCGGGTCGGTTGTCAAAATCTGGTATGACCAGTATGGGCATCCATTTTTGATCGTAGACAAGGAGAGCAAAATCGCCAGTAAAAAAATGCGCTTTTTTCAGGCAGTGCGATCGTTACCGGTAAACAGACGGCCATCGCGGACCAGCTCGCGTGGATAGCTATTTTTAAGCCTTGAGCCAACCTTTTTTGCCAGCCCCAGCGGGTATCGCTGATAGGTCACCACCACTTCATCAGCGGAAGGCGTGCCGTCAGGATAAACGTCGCGTCCACGGTACCACTCTTCAGCTTCCTGGTGCGTCAGGGCGAAAGTATTTGCATGCCCGGCAAGCGCGATGACCGCCTCGTGCTGCCAGCGATACCCCTTATTGTGCACTTCCGCCAGGCGAATCCCGATACGGGAAAAACGCACTTTGCCAATCAGCGGCTCGATATTCGCCGGGAACAGCCATATCTCTTTGTCTCGCGTCCAGAGGCGCTGACTCTCATCCCAGTCCAGCCCAACCTTGCGGGCAGCGGCTTCAAGCTGCGCGGCATCGCGGCCTTTGAGCGGTACAAACGGGAAATTGCCGACCTTGAATTTAGGGGCGGGGAGGGGATCTACCGCCTGAGTTTTACGCAGGCGGGCCACGAAGAACCCTTCGCAGTCGTAAATCTGCGGGAATACGTGCAGGAAACCTTCCGGCGTGACCGCCTCCTGTGCCGAGGCGAACAGATCGTTAAGCGGCATGAACTCGACGGCGTCCGGGTATTGCGCTTTCAGCCACAGGCAGACATCTTCGTTTTCATCCCGGTTTAAAGTACATGTTGAATACACCAGCGTGCCGCCGGGGCGCAGGGCGTGGAACGCGCTGTCGATCAGCTCGCGCTGCGTGGCGGCGATCTCAAGATTGCTCTCCACCGACCAGTTCTTTAACGCATCGGGATCTTTACGCACCACCCCTTCTCCTGAGCAGGGGGCGTCCAGCAGGATGGCATCAAACATTTCCGGCAGGGCGGCGCCAAAGACGCGTCCGTCGAAATGCGTCAAAGCGACATTGTGTATACCGCAGCGGCTGATATTGGCATGCAACACCTTCACGCGGCTGGCGGAAAACTCATTGGCGAGAATCGCCCCGCGGTTACCCATGCGCGCGGCAATCTGCGTGGTTTTCGAGCCGGGCGCGGCGGCGACATCCATCACGCGTTCAGGCGCGTTGCCATCGGCGAACAGGGCGGCAACCGGCAGCATTGAGCTCGCTTCCTGAATATAAAAAAGACCGCTCAGATGTTCTGCAGTACTTCCCAGCGGCACGGCGTCTTCGTCATCGCGATCGATCCAGAATCCCTCGTCACACCACGGAACCGGCGTAAGTTGCCAGTTGTACGGAGAAACCAGCGCCAAAAAATCCTCGACGCTGATTTTCAGCGTGTTAACGCGAATGCTCCGACGTAACGGACGCTGGCAGGCGGCGATAAAATCGTCCAGCGACAGATGAGAGGGAAGCGCCTCGCGCATCTGCGCCAGGAATTGTTCAGGAAGAAATACGGAGTTTTGAGCCACGAGCACACCACAGGGAAAAGTTCAGGTGCGCAGTGTAACATAAAGGCTCCGGCGCGTTGACACCGGAGCCTGTCAGATTAACGCGGCAGGGCAGTGCCCCATTCGCGCCACTCTTTCGGTTCGCTTTCCAGCAGCAGGAAGTGTTTACCCGGCTGCGCTTTCGGCGCCAGCGGCGTTCCCGGCGGGGTGGCAAACGCAATACCGCCGCGGATGAACTGGTTGAAGGTACCGGTTTTCACCACGCCACCCGTCAGGCCGAAGTCCAGCGAATAGCCAGACGCCAGCCAGAACACCGAGTTATTACGGACCAGGTGCTGGTAACGCTCGCTGATGCGTAACGCCACCATCACGCGGTCGGAGAGCGTGCCGAGCGTGAGACCCGTTACCGTACCCACCTCAATGCCGCGGAACAGTACCGGCGTACCGATGCCAAGCGAGCCTGCTTCCGGTACTTCGACCACAATGCTCAGGCCGCCAAGGTAGCGTGAGTCGGTGATGGTGGCTTCCTGCAGCTCGAAATCACGACGGGCTTTACCCTGGCCGGGCTCGACGTTGATGTAAGGCTGCAGAATGGTGTCGAGATGCTCAACGCCTGCGGCTGAAATCTGCGGGGTTACCACCGAGAAGCGTGAACCCGTTCGGGCGAAGGTCTGCACATATTCCGGATAAAGCACTGCGGTGGCCTGCACCTCGTTGCGCGAGGTGATCAGCGTCAGCTTCTGGATCTGCCCGATATCAATGCCCAGGTAGCGAATTGGCATGCCTTCTGCCAGCTTGCCGGCATCGAACGCATGCAGGGTAATCTGTCCACCCACGGCACGTGCGGCGGTTTCGGACGGGAAGAGAATTCGCTTATCGCCTTTGCGCAGGTTCGCGCCTGCGCCGCTGAGGTTATCGAAGCTGATTGCCCCGCGCAGCGCGCGAGAGAGCGGGGAGGCCTGCACGGTCAGCCCGTTACCGTTAAGCTGCACCTTCGCGCCGCCCTCGGCCCAGAAGACGCTGTTTGGCGTCAGCAGCTTACGGTATTCGGGTTTGATATGCAGTTCGATATCAAACGCGTCCGCACGAGGGCGAACGGCGATCACCTCCCCGACCTCAAACTTGCGGTAGAGCACCACGGAGCCCGCCTGAACGTCCGGCAACGTCTCGGCGCTTAAGGTCAGGGTAGTGGTTGGCAAATCGCTCAGGCTGTTTTCAATCGCTTTGTCCAGGTTGGCGTAGAGCGGGTAGCTGTCGCGAACGGGGCCTTTATTGCCCGGCAAAATGCGAATGCCGCCGTTAACCCATTCGCTGGCGCTCGCACCGAGGAACTCCACGCCGTCCAGGCCCACCTTCACATCGACGCGGCTGTTCACCACGAATTTACTGTCGCCATGGACGAGGTTGCTGTATTGCGGATCGATAGCAACCGAGAAGCTCACGCCATTTTCGGAGAGCGTTCGCTCCAGCACCTGACCCACCTGTACGCCGTGCAGAATCAGCGGCTGACCGGCCTCGATACCGTAACTTTCAGGCGCATTCAGCGTAACCGTCACGACGCCCGGTTTTTGCAGCAGCGCTTTATCCGCCGGGGCAATGACGAAGCTGTTGCTTGGCTCACCTTCACCAGGGATCAGTTCAAAGGTATTTCCGGTAAGCAGCGCGCTGAGGCTGGCATCGTTCAGGGAGAGCTTCGGACTGCGCATTTCGATGCGCGTTTTCTCGCGCAGGAGATCGACCACGCTCGGGTCGACCGTCATTTCGCCGGTCACCGAACCGCCCGGATTAAGCGTCATTTTGGTGAGCTGGCCGACCTGCAGTCCCTGGTACATCAGCGGCGTGGAACCCGCTTTCAGTCCTTTAGCATCAGGCAGAACAAGCTTAACGATCACGCCACGCTGGCTGTGCGCCAGGTCCGGGTATAAACCGAACGTGTCATCGGCCGTGGCAGGGCTTGAATTTTCCGGGGAGTCAAAGGCAATGGCACCATTCACCAGCGCGGCCAGGCTCTCAAGCTTCACTTTTGCACCGCTCAGGCTGAAGTCGGCGTCCACGCCGGAGACGTTCCAGAAGCGGCTGCCTTTTTTCACCAGATTGGTGAACCGACGTTCGATCAGCACATCAATGGTTACGCCCTGCTTGTTCGGGTTGATGGTGTAATCATACACGCGACCAACCGGAATCTTGCGGAAGTAAACCAGCGAGCCGCTGTTCAGCGAGCCCAAATCCGGTGCCTGAAGATGGATCATCAGATCGCCGTTATTGAGGCGGTATTTCGGCTGCGTATCCAGCGCGACAAAGTGATCCTGCGGTTCACCTTTACCCGGCATCATACCAATGTAGTTACCGCCAACCAGCGCATCCAGCCCGGAGACGCCGGCCAGAGAGGCTTTCGGCGTCACCAGCCAGAACTGCGTTTCGCTGCGAAGAGCATCCTGCATGTCAGATTTGATACTGACCCGCACCTGAATCTTGTTAAGCCCTTTGCCAAGGGAGATGTCCTGAACCGTACCGACTTCTACCCCCTGGAAACGAACGGGGGTTCGCCCGGCGACGATGCCGTCGGCGGTCTGAAAATCAATGGTGACGGTACTGCCGCGATCTTCATAGCTCGTCCAGATAAGCCAGCCTGCAATCATCAGCGCGATGACGGGCAGCAACCAGAATGGCGAAATGCGGCGTTTAGTTTTAATTCTCGCTTCAGTCGGCGAAGCGGGGGTTTCCTGACTCATGTGCATCCCAAAGTAAGCGGCTATCCAGCCATTCCACAGCAAGAATAGTCAATATCACCGCAGAGCCGAAATAAAAAGCCGCGGGTCCCATAGTAAAAGCAAGAAGCTGGTCGCGATTGATCAGCGACATCATCAGCGAAATCACAAACAGATCCAGCATTGACCAGCGGCCAATCCAGGTGACGAATCGCAGAAGCAGAATACGGGTACGTAAACCTTGTTCACACTTAAAGTGAATGCTGACCAGCAGGGTAAACATCACCACCACTTTGGTAAAGGGAACCAGGATACTGGCAATAAACACGATGGCCGCCACCCCAACGTTGCTGTGCGCAAGGGAGATAATTCCGGAGAGGATAGTATCTTCCTGACGGCCACCGTTCACGTAGATAATGGAAATCGGCAGCATATTGGCCGGGATCAGAAACACCAGGGAGGCAATCAGCGCCGCCCAGCATTTTTGCAGGCTGTTGTTGCGCCGTAGCCTCAACGGTATATGGCAGCGCGGGCAGCGTCCACGCTTGTCGGGTAGCCCGGTGTAATGGCATCCCAGACAGACGCGAAGGTTCTCATCCGGGCGGGTGGCAGGGCGCTGAGGGTAAAAACGCTCCCAAAGCTGCTCAACGTTCAGATGGATCAGCGTCAGGATGCTGAGCAATACCAGGCAGATAAAAGCAAAAAGCCCGACGCCCGGCTGCAGAAAGGCATAGTCCTGCACCTTGATGGATGCCACGCCCACGCCCACCAGATAGATATCCAGCATGACCCACTCTTTGAGCTTTTCCAGCATCAGCAATACCGGACGCAGGTTCATCCCCAGAATGTTGCCAAACCACAGGTAAGCAATGGCGGCAACCAGCACCAGCGGCGCGCCGACAACGCAGAACAGCACCATGGCAGCGGTGAGAGGATCGCCCTGGCTCGTCATCTGCCAGATACCCTGCAGCACGTTGGCGTCAATGCGCACACCAAGCAGGTAGAGTTTCAGCAGCGGTTCGCTCCAGGCGAAGGGCATCAGCAGCAGCATGGTGACAGCCATGGCGGCAAGGCGGGTTAACGACCAGTCGCGGCCGTCACGAATTTTAGCGTCGCAGCGGGGACAAAAGGCGCTTTGGTGCGATTTCATCTTCGGCAACATAAAAAGCGTATCGCACTGGGGGCAACGCTGATAATGTGCACGAGGCAAAGCTTCGCTTACCGTATGGACAGTTATCTTTTTTGTCGGCGTAATTTTGGTTGTTTTTAAGGCCATCAGCTGCGCGCAAATAAGTATTGTTGAACGTTATATTAACTCATGAACGGATTCATCTTGAGCATGAGCGCATTTATTGCTTATTTTAATAGGCTATGCGGTAATTTTGTAAGACAACTAAGTGATTGAATAATGAACAAAACAGAATTCTACGCGGATCTGAACCGCGATTTTAAGGCATTGATGGCAGGTGAAACCAGCTTCTTAGCCACTCTGGCAAATACTAGCGCATTGCTGTTCGAACGGCTATCCGATGTGAACTGGGCTGGCTTTTATCTCCTGGAAGGTGAAACGCTGGTGCTGGGCCCGTTTCAGGGCAAACTGGCCTGCGTGCGCATTCCGGTAGGGCGCGGCGTATGCGGTACCGCGGTGGCCGAGAATCAGGTTCAGCGCGTGGAAGACGTGCATGCGTTTGACGGGCATATTGCCTGTGATGCTGCCAGCAATTCAGAAATCGTTCTGCCGCTGGTGGTAAAAAATCAGATTATTGGCGTTCTGGATATCGACAGTACGGTCTTCAGTCGCTTTACAAGCGAGGACGAACAGGGGCTGCGCGAGCTGGCGGCGAATCTGGAAAACGTCCTCGCTGCAACCGATTATCAAAAATTCTTTGCGAGCGTCGCAGGATAATCAACGGATAACGTAGCATTTACTGATAGCGTCATTATAATGACGCCTGTTCATGCCTGCGCTTGTTGGCAACGTCCGTTGTAATCAGGAAATTTCATGGAAAATCAACCTAAGTTGAATAGCAGTAAAGAAGTTATCGCATTTCTGGCCGAGCGTTTCCCGCAGTGCTTCAGCGCGGAAGGTGAAGCTCGTCCCCTGAAAGTCGGTATTTTTCAGGATCTGGTGGCGCGTGTTGAAGGGGAAATGAACCTCAGCAAAACTCAGCTGCGTTCTGCCTTACGTCTTTATACTTCGAGCTGGCGTTACCTGTACGGTATCAAACCGGGCGCAACCCGCGTGGATCTCGACGGCAACCCTTGCGGTGAGCTGGACGAGCAGCATGTTGAGCACGCGCGCAAGCAGCTGGAAGAAGCCAAAGCACGCGTTCAGGCACAACGTGCAGAACAGCAAGCGAAAAAACGCGAAGCCGCAGCGGCAAACGGCCAGGAAGAAGCGCCTCGTCGTGAGCGTAAACCACGCCCAGCGCCGCGTCGTCACGACAATAACGATCGCAAACCGCGTGCAGACAAACCAGCAGCGAAAGCCCCTCGCGCGCCTCGTGAAGAGCCGCGTCATACTCCGGTTTCTGACATTAACGCCCTGAGCGTGGGTCAGGCTCTGAAGGTAAAAGCGGGCAACAACGCTATGGACGCCACCGTACTGGAAATCACCAAAGATGGCGTTCGTGTACAGCTGACTTCTGGTATGTCAATGATTGTACGCGCAGAACACTTGTTGTTCTGAAACGGAGGCCAAGCCTGGCATGAACACTTTTTTTAAGCTCACCGCGCTGGCGGGCCTGTTTGCCATAACAGGTCATGCTTTCGCAGTGGACGATATCACGCGTGTTGATCAAATTCCGGTACTCAAGGAAGAGACGCAGCACGCGACGGTAAGCGAGCGTGTAACCTCTCGCTTTACCCGCTCGCACTATCGTCAGTTCGATCTCGATCAGGCCTTTTCGGCCAAAATCTTTGACCGCTATCTGAACTTGCTGGATTACAGCCATAACGTTTTGCTCGCCAGCGATGTCGAGCAGTTCGCTAAGCGCAAATCCGAGGTGGGTGATGAGTTGCGGTCAGGCAAGCTGGATCTGTTCTACGATCTCTACAACCTGTCGCAAAAGCGCCGCTTTGAGCGCTATCAGTACGCGCTGAAAGTGCTGGAACGTCCGATGGACTTCACCAGCAACGACACCTTTAATCTCGATCGCAGCAAAGCGCCCTGGCCGAAAGACGAAGCCGAGCTGAACGCGCTGTGGGATGGCAAGGTCAAATACGACGAACTGAGCCTCAAGCTGACCGGTAAAGATGAGAAAGAGATCCGCGACACGCTGACGCGTCGTTACAAATTTGCCATTCGTCGTCTGGCGCAGACCAACAGTGAGGATGTTTTCTCACTGGCGATGACCGCCTTTGCGCACGAAATCGATCCGCACACCAACTATCTTTCTCCACGCAACACCGAACAGTTCAATACCGAGATGAGCCTGTCTCTTGAAGGTATTGGCGCGGTGCTGCAGATGGACGATGACTATACGGTGATCAACTCCATGGTTGCAGGCGGCCCGGCATCCAAAAGCAAAGCGATTAGCGTAGGCGATCGCATTGTGGGTGTAGGACAAACCGGTCAGAGCATGGTTGATGTCATCGGCTGGCGTCTGGACGATGTGGTTGCGCTGATCAAAGGTCCGAAAGGGAGCAAAGTTCGCCTCGAAATTCTGCCGGCCGGTAAAGGCACCAAAACCCGTATCGTGACCCTGACCCGTGAGCGGATCCGTCTGGAAGACCGCGCGGTGAAAATGTCGGTGAAAACCGTGGGTAAAGAGAAGGTGGGGGTCCTGGATATTCCTGGCTTCTACGTGGGGCTGACCGACGATGTAAAAGTTCAGCTGCAGAAACTTGAGAAGCAGAACGTGAGCAGCGTTATCATCGACCTGCGTACGAACGGTGGCGGTGCGCTGACTGAAGCGGTGTCGCTCTCTGGCCTGTTTATCCCGTCTGGCCCGGTGGTACAGGTGCGTGATAACAACGGTAAAGTTCGTGAAGATGCCGATAACGACGGTGTGGTCTATTACAAAGGTCCGCTGGTGGTCCTGGTTGACCGCTTCAGCGCGTCCGCATCTGAAATCTTTGCCGCTGCAATGCAGGACTATGGCCGCGCGCTGATCGTGGGTGAACCCACCTTCGGTAAAGGTACCGTTCAGCAGTATCGCTCGCTGAACCGTATTTACGATCAGATGCTGCGTCCGGAATGGCCTGCGCTGGGCTCCGTTCAGTACACCATTCAGAAGTTCTACCGCGTTAACGGCGGCAGTACGCAGCGTAAAGGCGTAACGCCGGATATCATGATGCCGACCGGCACGGAAGAGACCGAAACCGGCGAGAAGTTTGAAGATAACGCGTTGCCGTGGGACAGCATCAACGCTGCGACGTTTGTTAAAGCCGGTGATATGACGCAGTTTGGTCCTGAACTGCTGAAAGCGCATAATGACCGCATCGCGAAAGATCCGGAATTCCAGTACATCATGAAGGACATTGCGCGTTTCAATGCCCTGAAAGATAAGCGGAATATTGTTTCTCTGAACTACGCTCAGCGTGAAAAAGAGAACAACGAGGACGATGCAACGCGTCTGGCGCGTATCAACGATCGCTTCAAGCGAGAAGGTAAACCTCTGCTCAAGAAACTGGACGATCTGCCAAAAGATTACCAGGAGCCGGATCCGTACCTTGACGAGACGGTGCATATCGCGCTCGACCTGGCGAATCTGGAAAAAGAGAAGCCTGCCGTACAGCCCGCTCCGGCAAAATAATCTCCCAACAGGCACAAGAAATTGTGCCTGTTTCTTTTTGTTATGCATCCTTCCGTCAGGCTGATTTCCAATTGTGTAAAGTTGTGTCTTTCTGGTGACTTACGCCTATCGGATGCTTGAAAATAGCCGTAATACCCATACGATGTGGGTAATCGCATAGTGCGTTTTGTTAAACTGAGGTTAAAAGAAAATTATGATGCGAATCGCGCTCTTCCTGCTCACCAACCTGGCGGTGATGGTGGTTTTCGGGCTCGTGCTAAGCCTGACAGGAATTCAGTCGAGCAGCGTTCAGGGTCTGTTGATTATGGCGCTGCTGTTTGGTTTTGGTGGCTCTTTCATTTCCCTGCTGATGTCAAAATGGATGGCGCTGAAATCCGTAGGCGGTGAGGTGATTGAACAGCCGCGTAACGATATGGAACAGTGGCTGATGAATACGGTGGCACAGCAGTCTAAGCAGGCAGGCATTGCGATGCCGCAGGTTGCTATTTACCATGCCCCGGATATTAACGCGTTTGCCACGGGTGCCCGTCGTGATGCGTCACTGGTTGCCGTGAGCACCGGATTGTTGCAGAACATGAGCCGTGACGAAGCCGAAGCGGTTATCGCTCATGAAATCAGCCATATTGCCAACGGTGACATGGTAACCATGACGCTGATTCAGGGCGTGGTGAACACCTTCGTTATATTTATCTCCCGTATCCTGGCGCAGATTGCGGCTGGCTTCATGGGCGGCAACCGCGATGAAGGTGAGGAGAGCAACGGTAACCCGCTGATCTACTTCGCCGTATCCATGGTGCTGGAACTGGTGTTCGGTATCCTGGCGAGCATTATCACCATGTGGTTCTCTCGTCACCGTGAGTTCCATGCGGATGCTGGCTCTGCGAAGCTGGTGGGGCGTGAGAAGATGATTGCAGCCCTGCAGCGTCTGAAAACCAGCTACGAGCCGCAGGAAGCGAACAGCATGATGGCCTTCTGCATCAACGGCAAATCAAAGTCGCTGAGCGAGCTGTTTATGTCTCACCCGCCGCTGGATAAACGTATTGAAGCGCTGCGCAGTGGGGAATACCTGAAGTAACGCTAAGAGCGTAAATAAGCCGGGCAGGAGAAGACTCCGCCCGGCTTTTTTTATGCCTGAACGCCGGGTTGGGTCACGCGCAGACCGCTGACGATGGCTGCCAGGGTGGCAAGGGCGCCTGCGGTGAGAAGCGCAACGTGATTACCGTTTTGCCCGGCAAGGTTAAACATCAGGGCAACCAGCGCCGCACCGGTGCTTTGTCCCAGCAGACGCGCGGTCCCCAGCATGCCACTGGCACCTCCGCTGCGATGTCGCGGCGCCGCGGTAATAATGGTGTGGTTGTTGGGGGACTGGAACAGGCCAAACCCGGCACCGCACAGAACCATGCGCCAGATAATGTCCAGATCGCCTGGCGATGACGGAAGCAGCGCCAGCGCAAAAAGACCGGTTGCCATCACTGCCAGCCCCACCGCACCCAACAAACCGGCATGTACACGTTCTATTAAATAACCGGCAAGCGGTGCCATCACCATCGTCGCCAGCGGCCAGGGGGTTAACAGCAGCCCGGTCTCCACTTCGGAACGTCCTATCACGCTTTGCAGGAAGAAGGGCAGAGAAACCAGAGCCAGCATCTGGGCGCAGAACGAGCAGACGGAGGTGCAGATGGAGAGCGAAAAGAGGGGGATACGCAGCAGATCGACCGGCAGTAAAGGTACCGGCAGGGCAAGCTGTCGGCGAACAAAGAAGAAGCCCGTCACCAGCAGGGCAACAAGCTCCGCGGCGGTAAGCAGCAGAGATTGACCCTGCGCAAAGCCGCTCAGGGCGGTAATCAGCAGACCAAAGGTGAGCGCATTCATCACTGCACTTGCCACGTCAAAGCGCGGCATGGTGCTTTTCGGGCCGTTAGCGGGGAGATAACGCAGGGCAAAGAAGATGGCCACGATACCCAGCGGCACGTTTATGGCGAACAGCCATTGCCAGGAGGCGACAGAAAGTATAGCGGCCGCAATGGTTGGCCCGGCGGCAGATGAGACCGCGACAATAAACGAGTTTATCCCCATGCCGCGCCCCAGATGACGCTGCGGATAGATTAGGCGGATTAGCGCCGTATTGACGCTCATCAGCGCCGCGCCGCCAAAACCTTGCGCGATGCGCGCCAGCGTCAGCGTATGCAGAGAGTCCGAAAGGGCGCACAGCAGTGATGTGAAAGTAAATACCACCAGCCCGCACTGATATACCCGACGGTAGCCGAACATATCGCCCAGAAAAGAGAAGGAGAGCAGGGAAACCACAATCGCAATCTGATAGGCATTAACAATCCATATCGAACTGGCCGGGGAAGCATGCAGATCGGTAGCAATGGTGGGAAGGGCAACGTTCGCAATCGCGCCGTCAAGGACGGCCATTGAGATACCAATAATTATCGTAGCGATAGCGCCATACCGCTGGGGCAAAGGCAGGCCATCGGAAAGGTTCTTTTCCATTGGGGATAAATAGCTCAGAGTGAAATTATTCTCAGGGTAACTATTTTAGCATCGTCAACACCGTTTTATGTCGCAGATTTGTAACGAAGTAAACGCGGATTGATTGCAGGTAACATGACGGGAATTTATAATAAAAACCGGTTCTGATTTTTATAAAACACTCTCTATGAGGTGGTAAATGGCAATTGCGGATTTGGATAAACAGCCAGATTCTGTTTCTTCCGTGCTGAAGGTGTTTGGCATCTTACAGGCGCTCGGGGAAGAGCGTGAAATTGGTATCACAGAGTTGTCACAGCGCGTGATGATGTCGAAAAGCACCGTTTATCGCTTTTTGCAAACCATGAAATCACTGGGTTACGTTGCACAGGAAGGGGAGTCTGAAAAATACTCTCTGACGCTGAAACTGTTTGAACTGGGTGCCAGGGCATTACAAAACGTGGATCTGATCCGTAGCGCGGATATTCAGATGCGTGAGATTTCCCGCCTGACCAAAGAGACTATCCACCTGGGTGCGCTGGATGAAGACAGTATTGTTTACATCCATAAAATCGACTCCATGTATAACCTGCGTATGTATTCGCGTATTGGTCGTCGCAACCCGCTTTACAGCACAGCAATTGGTAAGGTTCTGCTGGCGTGGCGCGATCGTGAAGAGGTAAAACAGATCCTCGATGGCGTGGAGTACAAACGCAGTACTGAACGCACCATAACCAGCACCGAAGAGTTATTAACGGTGCTCGACAAGGTGCGTGAACAAGGGTATGGCGAGGATAACGAAGAGCAGGAAGAAGGGCTGCGCTGTATTGGCGTTCCGGTGTTTGACCGCTTTGGCGTCGTGATTGCGGGGTTGAGCATCTCTTTCCCAACGCTGCGCTTCTCGGAAGAGCGCCTGCACGAGTATGTGGCTATTCTGCATACCGCCGCGCGCAAGATTTCAGAACAGATGGGTTACCACGACTATCCGTTTTAAGCCTGGTTAGCATAAAAAACGCCGCATCTTTGCGGCGTTTTTTTATTCGGCATTCACGCTGTGGATCAGCCATTATCAATCACGACGGAGGTCTTACGCAGTACCGGGCAGTTGGTTAAACCAACGATCCCGCTGTCCGAATGGAGATACTGCGCGGTGCTGACTCCCTGTGCTGTTAAATATTTACATTGTATGCCCAGCCCTGCTGCGTTTTCGGTGCTTCCCACCAGCACGCCATAACCCGTTAACAGAAGGCCTATCCAGAGTATCGCCAGTGCAACAATTGTTCGAATAATTAAGCGCATTATTACCTCTTTTTCATTGTTATCATAATGCCAGACTAAACGGTTTACGTAATGAAACAAGTGCAGGATTCTGAAAAGAGCCTGATGGCGCTACAGTTAGTCCTTGTTTAAGATAACCGTGATAACCTGGTTGCATCAGGTCTTTAAACGGAGTGTGGAGTGAAAAAAATACGCTGGGTGATTCTGATTATCGTGCTGATAGCGTGCGTGGTGTTATGGACGCAGACTATCAACGTGATGTGCGATCAGGATGTACAGTTTTTTAGCGGCGTTTGCGCAATCAATAAGTTTATTCCGTGGTAGCACGCATTTTTTCTTCAGGTGATTTCCTTCCTTCGCGCCAGTGGTAAAATAGACGCTTTTATTGAGGTGGTGAAATGGGTGAGTTACTGAATTCAGGGCTGCTAAATATGGCATCCCTGACGATCTCTTTGGTTGTTCTGCTGGTGGGGCTGGTCATTTGGTTTTTCGTAAACCGTGCCAGTTCACGTACTAATGAGCAGATCGAACTGCTGGAAGCGCTGCTTGAGCAGCAAAAGCGACAGAATGCGCTGTTGCGTCGTCTGTGCGAGGCTAACGAGCCGGAAGAGAAAGACGTGCCAAAAGAGGCGGTCGCTGAAGAGAACAACGACCAAGACGATTTTATCCGCCTGGTTGCTGAGCGCTAATCGTATCATTCCGGGAGGTGGCTGTGGTCTGGAAAAATCCCTGGTATGACCCCTCCCTGAAACATCACACCCCAAACGGTTTTCGTAATACGACTTCTGCAGGACACCAGCCCGGCGACCTTGACCGCTGGCGCAAAGAACGTAAAGAAGCCGGCCTGCCGAAGCCGCCCGCCCTCGGTTACGATGACTTTATCCGGCAGTGGTGGCAACCGGCCAATCTTCAGCAACCACAAGGGGATGGGGCGTGGTGGCTCGGACATGCGAGCATACTGCTGCAGCTGGACGGCAATATCCTTCTTACCGATCCCGTTTTTTCACGGCGCGCTTCTCCGCTCCCTTTCTTAGGGCCGCAGCGTAAAACGCCTCCGGCACTGTCTGTCGATCAACTGCACCAACTTGACGCAGTCGTCATCTCGCATAATCATTACGATCATCTTGATGAACTCACAATTCGCCACATTCTCAAACGCTTTCCCGACGTCAGTATATTTGTTCCTTTAGGTCTGGGCGGCTGGTTTCGTCGCCGGGGTGCAAAACAGGTGGTTGAGCTCGACTGGTGGCAGAGTTTTACCTGGCAGGGGATGACATTGTCAGCCGTACCGGCGCAGCACTGGAGTATGCGCACGCTCTGGAACCGCAATCGCTCATTATGGTGCGGCTGGGTCTTTGAAGGGCGACATCACCGGTTCTGGTTTAGCGGCGATACCGGCTATTCGCCTGAGCTGCTGTTGATACCGGAACGTCTGGGGCAGATTGATGTGGCAGCATTGCCCGTTGGTGCCTATGCCCCGCGATGGTTTATGGCGGTACACCATATGGATCCCCAGTCTGCCGTTGCGCTGTGGCAGCAGCTAGGTTGCCCTCTGGCGTTCCCTGTTCACTGGGGCGTGTTTGAACTGGCAGATGAAGCGCTGGATGACCCGATAAAAGAATTAACTGACGTGCTGGATAATGTAGCGTCAGTTAATAATCCTTTCAGGATACTGAAAATTGGCGAATATTTACCCTTATAAACGAAGCGATGCATTGTTGCATATATTGTGTATGTATTCGTTGTCAGGAATGTTTTATTTTTATCGAAACGTTTTGCTTGCCTTTTTTTGATGCAGAGTCATAAAAATTTCATTATTTTGGTGCATAATCCTGTTTATTATCTGGTGCATTTTAATACAGCGGGTCGTGGTTTATTAACATCGTTTTTGCCTGAAACAATACGGTCACGTTACAATGATTTAAGCATAAGTTTTCACAATTTGTTCTAACTCAATCAACGCCGAAGATTTCTTTTCCCGTCTGCTGGACGCATTGTAATGATTAAGCTATGTTAAAAAAGTCTTAGATTACAGCGGTTGCGCAAGCAGCGTTGAGTCTGTGTAAGGGAGTAAAGCCGTCTGTTTGTGAAGCGCATAATTGTGCAAATCCTTACAGACAGTGTTCGAATTTGTGCGGCGGATCGAGACATGTTTAAAAATGGCTTGCCATATTAAACATAGTGTGTGATAACACGTTTTGGGTCAAACGAGGTACAGTTCTGTTTATGTGTGGCATTTTCAGTAAAGAAGTCCTGAGTAAACACGTTGTCGTTGAATACCGCTTCTCTGCCGAACCTTATATTAGTGCCTCATGCAGTAATGTCTCAGTTTTATCTCAGTTAATGCCTGCGGGCTAAGAAAACACTCTAAGGAATTTTGCAAAATGGCAAAGATTAAAGGTCAAGTTAAGTGGTTCAACGAGTCTAAAGGTTTTGGTTTCATTACTCCTGCTGACGGCAGCAAAGACGTGTTCGTACACTTCTCTGCAATCCAGGGTAACGGCTTCAAAACTCTGGCTGAAGGCCAGAACGTTGAGTTCGAAATTCAGGACGGCCAGAAAGGCCCAGCTGCAGTTAACGTAACTGCTATCTGATCGAACCGCTGCTGACTGGGGCGCATAGCGCTTCAATCTCAGACATAAAGCCTCGCATCATGCGGGGCTTTTTTATTCCCTTTCTTTCAAAATATTGCAATCTCCGGCCTTGTTAGCAACTTGTTGCAAAGCTGCGAGGTTAGTAGCACAGTTTCGCCTCCCAAAGCGCATCTTTTCTCGTTAAATCAGGGCGTTGTTTAACAGTCCTGGGGTTCAGGTGAAGAAGAAATTGATAATAACCGCTGGCAATTTCACGCCGGCGCGTTTTGCGCTGCTCTGTTTCGCTATTTTCTGCAGTCTGGCCTTCTTACTTGGCCGCGTTGCCTGGCTACAAATCATTAAACCCGACAATCTGGTGAAGCAGGAAGATATGCGATCCCTCCGTCAGCTGGCGATTGATGCACCGCGTGGGATGATTATGGATCGCGAAGGGCGACCCCTGGCGGTCAGCGTGCCTGTCCGGGCCGTTTGGGCCGATCCTAAAACCGTGCGGGCGAAAGGGGGCGTCGGTTTTGATGAACGCTGGCAGGCGCTGGCAAATGCGCTGCATCTCTCACTGAACACGCTTGCTTCGCGAATTAACGCTAATCCCCAGGGCCGCTTCATCTACCTGGCGCGTCAGGTCGATCCAGCACAGGCAAAGTGGATTGATAAACTCAATTTGCCCGGCATTAATTTACGCGATGAATCCCGCCGTTTTTACCCGGCAGGCCACGTGGCGGCAAATCTGATTGGCTTCACCAATATTGACGGACAGGGCATTGAAGGGGTGGAAAAAAGCTTCAATGCGCAGCTGACGGGTAAAGCGGGTATCCGACAGGTAAGGGAAGATCGCTACGGGCGCGTGGTTGAAAACCTGACGGAAGTGGCGCCCACGCCGGCGCATAACATCCAGTTGAGCATTGACGAGCGGCTGCAAACCATTACCGAAGACGCGCTGGATAATGCCGTCGCCTGGAATAAGGCCGAGTCAGGGGCCTCCGTGTTAATCAATATCCCCACCGGGGAAATACTCGCCATGGCGAGCTATCCTGATTTCAACCCCAATAACCGGGAAGGCGCGACGATAAACGATTTTCGCAACCGTGCAATCAGCGATACGTTCGAGCCCGGTTCGACCGTCAAGCCGCTGGTGCTGATGACGGCCCTGCAGCAGGGGCTGGTCCAGCCGGACAGCGTTATTGATACCCACCCGTATACCCTTGACGGGCATCGTATCCGCGACGTGGGTTATTATCCTGAGCTGACCATGACCGGGATCCTGCAAAAATCGAGCGACACCGGCGTATCCCGACTCTCGCTGGCGATGCCTGTTCAGCATCTGATTGATACCTATCGAAACTTTGGTTTTGGTACCAACACGGGGCTTGGCCTAACGGGTGAGAGCGCGGGGCTGCTGCCACAGCGTAAATACTGGAGCCAGCTCGACCGCGCGACCTTTGCCTTTGGCTACGGCCTTATGGTCACGCCGCTCCAGCTGGCCCACGTCTACGCGACGATTGGTGGCTTCGGTCTTGAGCGTCCACTCTCCATCACCCGCATCGATCCCCCCGTTATCGGACACCGCGTCATGCCGGAAGAGATCGCGCACGAGGTGGAGCACATGATGGAGAGCGTTGCGCTGCCCGGCGGCGGGGGCGTTAAGGCGGCCGTTCGCGACTATCGCGTGGCGGTGAAGACCGGGACGGCGAAGAAAATTGATGATAGCGGCAAATATGTCGATAAATACGTCGCCTATACCGCAGGCGTTGCGCCTGCCAGCGACCCGCGTTTTGCCCTGGTGGTGGTGATTAACGATCCTCAAAACGGGGCCTACTATGGCGGAGCGGTTTCCGCACCGGTCTTCAGCGAAATTATGGGCAACGTTCTGCGCCTGGAGAACGTGAAGCCTGACGGGCTGCCTGCCGGTTCTGACCACCTTATCGTGATGCGGTAATCCAGCCGTTTTATAGCGGGGCGAATAGCGGTACACTTCGCCCTTTGGTTTATCTCCCGGAGTTGTCATGTCCTTCAGCTGTCCCCTTTGCCACGCGTCCCTGACGCGCTCAGATAAAAGTTATGCCTGTCCGCAGGGACACCAGTTTGATATGGCGAAAGAAGGGTATGTGAATCTTCTTCCGGTGCAGCACAAGCGCTCCCGCGATCCGGGCGATAGCGCAGAGATGATGCAGGCTCGCAGGGCGTTTCTCGATGCCGGACACTATCTGCCGCTGCGGGAAACGGTAGCGCAGATGCTGAATGACATGTTGCCTGATTCGGCGTCCGCCATGCTTGATATCGGCTGCGGGGAAGGGTACTACACCGCACGGTTTGCGGATGTGGTGCGTGAAAAGGGGGCCGTGACATTCGGTCTCGACGTGTCGAAAGTGGCGATCCGCGCGGCGGCTAAACGTTACGCTGGCGTGACGTTCTGCGTGGCATCCAGCCACCGGCTGCCGTTTGAGGATGTCAGTATGGACGCCGTTATCCGCATTTACGCGCCGTGTAAAGCAGAAGAGCTGGCGCGCGTGGTGAAGCCCGGAGGCTGGGTGATAACCGTCACGCCGGGCCCGCGTCACCTGATGGAGCTGAAAGGGCTCATTTACGACGAGGTGCGTCTGCATGCCCCGCACTCTGAACAGCTGACAGGCTTTACGCTGAAGCAGGAGCAGTCAGTGGTGTATGAAATGAATTTAAACGGGGAAGAGGCGGTAGCCCTGCTGCAAATGACGCCGTTCGCGTGGCGGGCAAAACCGGAAGTATGGGATGCGTTAGCGGCTCGGACGACGTTTGGCTGCCAGACGGATTTCAGTATCCACGTCTGGCAGCGCGACGCTTAAGGCGCGAAGTGTGCCCAGAGGATCTGGGCACCAATGCCGATCAGCACAATACCGCCTAAGATCTCGGCGCGTTTACCCAGCAGCGGGCCGATAAACCGTCCAACCATCATGCCCAGCGTGGACATAATCAACGTTGCACAGCCGATGGCCAGCGCGGTAGCGATAATATTGACCTGCAGGAACGCCAGACCCACCCCGACGGCCATGGCGTCCAGGCTGGTGGCAATTGCCGTAGTGACCAGCAGCCAGAAACCGTGGCGGTGCAGCGGTGCTTCATCTTCATCATCATTCCCGCGAAAACCTTCAATCACCATTCGGCCACCGAGAAATACCAGCAGGACGAACGCAATCCAGTGGTTCCACTCCAGCACGAACTGGCTGGCGAGCATGCCCAAACCCCAGCCAATGAGCGGCGTCAGCGTTTCGATGGCACCAAAGATCAGACCGGTGCGCAGAGCTTCTGAGAATTTAGGTTTGTGGAGCGTGGCGCCTTTGCCGATGGAAGCCGCAAATGCGTCCATGGACATGCCAAAAGCGAGAAGGATCGTAGCGGAGATGTTCATAAGAGCGTCCAGACCGGGGATATCCATATGACACATCACTGCCCCCAGTAAACAGCAGTTGATGTATCTATGGTCTCGCCTGATCCCTTTTGCACGGTAAGCGTGCTGAAAGCGATCCGTACGCGCCACGTTTTTCAACGAGTATGTTGACACGTACATTTCCTGCGTGCAGGAAATCGGCTACTCCCCAACGACGGGCGCAACCTTAACATATTTTTAGAATATAAAACAACAATGATAAAGGCTTAATTTATTCGCCTTTTTGATAACGATTTTCATTTAGATTTATGCGTGAAAATATCGTTAATAAATATAAGTCAACGAGGAGGGAAGATATAGCAACGGCTATATTCTTTGCGAAAGAATATCACAATATATAGCCGAGGTTATAATAATAACTCATTGAGTTTTAACGAGTAATTTGTAGATTTTTTCAAGGTCATCAATATTTTTGACCCGGATGAGCAGGCGGCGTTGTTCTAATTGCATCACTAACACGCCGTCTTCGGATAAATTCATCTCTTTAATGCGGTTATATTCTATCCATATGTTGGCGAAGAAGAATCCGTGTTTTTTAAAAATGAGTTTGGGCGAGCGGATCCAGAAAAGGTAAATCGCCATTAATGCCAGCGCACATAATAACCATGTGGTTAATATTGCACCGTGGCTGGTCACGTTATTGTATATCAGAATGACCACCAGGCCCGCGAAGATAAACGCATCAATGCGTCCTCGGCGCAAGAGGGGAAGGGCCAGCAGCGTCTCGCCGTGGCGGCGAGGCATTATGAATTCGTCATAGATCGCGTAAGCCAGAAGGGCAACAATAAATAAAACCAGTACGATGTCCGTAACAGTCATTCATCCTCCGGATAAAAAGACCGGGGGCAAGCCCCCGGTCGATAACGCAATGTCTTACAGGCCCAGCAGGCCGACAGCGTAGCCCGCGATACCGATGACGAAGAAGCCAACGATGATCCACAGCGGGTTCACTTTCTTACGCAGCAGCCACATACAGGCGAAGGTCAACAGCAGCGGCACCAGGCCAGGCATCAGCTGGTCCAGAATCGTCTGCACGGTGGTGACGCGGGTCTGACCATCCTGACCGGTGATGGTCGAAACCACCAGCGGGATGTTCACGTGCGTCCACTTGTTAACCAGCGCCCCCATCACAAACAGGCCGAGAATTGACGCCCCCTCGGTCAGTTTCTGCAGGAAGCCGCCGCCCATATCCTTAACGATGTCCACGCCCTTACGGTAGCCGTACGCCACGCCGTAGTAACGGGTCAGCAGACGCACCGCGTTGAACAGGATGAAGAACAGCAGAGGACCGAGCAGGCTGCCGCTCATCGCGATCCCGGCACCCAGCGCCGCGAAGACCGGGCGAACGGTACCCCAGAAGATAGGGTCGCCCACGCCGGCCAGCGGACCCATCAGACCGACTTTGATACCGTTGATGGCACCATCGTCAATCTCCGCGCCGTTCGCACGCTGCTCTTCCATTGCCAGCGTCACGCCCAGAACAGGAGCCGCGACGTAAGGATGGGTGTTGAAGAATTCCAGGTGACGCTTAATCGCCTGACGACGCGCTTCGTTGTTTTCCGGATACAGGCGTTTGATCGCCGGTACCATGGAGAAGCAGAAGCCCAGCGCCTGCATACGTTCGAAGTTCCATGAACCCTGAAACAGGTTAGAACGGATGAACACGCCACGAATATCACCCGGAGTGAGTTTTTTCTCGGTGGTAGTTTTTGTCATATCAACCATTTCGCTCACCTGTTAGTCCAGTTCGTTATCGAGATCGTTGTTACCAGCAGCCTGCGCTGGGGCACCCGCAACGCGGTTATATTTCGGGCTGAGCTGGATGTAGAGAATCGCCATCACGGCACCAATCACACCCAGTGCAACCAGGTTGAAGTTGGTGAAGGCGGCGGTGACGAAGCCGAGGTAGAAGAACGGCATCAGGTAGCCTGCGCGCATCATGTTGATGACCATTGCGTAACCCACCACGACGATCATACCACCCGCGATGTTCAGACCGCTGGTGACCACTTCAGGGATCGCATTCAGCATGCCCTGAACTTCGCTTGTGCCGACAGAAATCGCCACGATAACCGCCGGGATCGCGATACGCATCGCCTGCAGGAACAGGGACGAAACGTGGATCCAGGAGAGTGCCGTGAGGTTGCCATTTTCGGCCGCCTTATCCGCCGCATGCTGGAACGCAACGGTGATGGTACGCACGATAATAGTCAGCACCTGGCCCGCTGCGGCCAGAGGAATGGCCAGGGCGATACCTGCACCGATACTCTGATGACCGGCAATAACCAGAACGGTTGAGATGATAGAGGCCAGCGCGGCATCGGGCGCAACGGCAGCACCGATGTTCATCCAGCCGAGGGCGATCATTTCCAGCGTACCGCCGATGATGATACCGGTTTTCATATCACCCAAAACGGCACCAATCAACGTACAGGCCACCAGAGGGCGGTGGAACTGAAATTCATCAAGTACGGATTCCATACCCGCAATACACGCGACGATGAACACCAGCACAATCTGAAGAGTGGTAATCTCCATTGTACTTCTCCTATGACATAAGCTTTATGTGAAAAACCGGCGCGGGCTTATTTCCCAACTTTACCGATCAAATCCATCATTTTCAGTTTCGGGTCAGTGGAAACTTTACGGGCTTCCAGCTCAATACCGCGGGCATTCAGCTTGTTGAACGCCTCGATATCTTTCGCATCGACTGAAATCGCGTTGTTGACCTGCGTTTTGCCCTGACGGAAAGCCATACCGCCGATGTTCACGGAGGTAATTTTTACGCCGCCTTCAACAATGCGCTCGACGTCTGTCGGGTTAGTAAACAGGAGCATCACGCGCTCGCCCGCATATTTCGGGTTGTTGTAAACGCGGATCATCTTAGCGACATCCACCACGTGCGCGGTAACGCCCGGTGGTGCAACCTGAGTCAGAAGGGTTTTACGGACGGTATCAGCGGCCACTTCGTCGCTGACGACGATGATGCGGCGAACGTTGGTCTCTTTGGTCCAGCGTGTCGCCACCTGCCCGTGGATTAAGCGGTCATCAATACGCGCAAGGCCAATAACCATGTAATCGTTCGGTCCCATCGGTTTTGCCGGTGCCGCCGCTTTCGGGGCCGCCGCAGCCGGGGCAGGGGCAGGTTTTTCAACCGGCTGAGCCTTCAGGGCTTTCACGCCTTCACGACCGGTTTCAACGGCCAGCGCGACCAGCTCATCGAAGCTCGGGTTGTCGTCGCGCGCCATAAAGGTTTCCACCAGCATGGGAATGTTAACCCCGGCGACGACTTCATAATGCTCTTTATCGACGACAATGCGGCTGGCAGCGTTAAACGGACTGCCGCCCCATGTATCGACGAGAAACAGCACGCCTTTGCTGGTATCCAGCTTCGCGAGTTGAGCGTTGTACTTCTCAATCAGCGTCTCGGCATTTTCACCGGGAACGAAATCGATCCAGCCGACGTTTTCCTGCTCGCCCAACAGCATCTCTGCCGTTTTGAGTAGCTGCTCAGCAGCCCAACCATGTGTGCCTATGACAATAGCAATGGTCACTTGCTACCTCCTTTTATTATCATTAATACGCCTGCCGGACAGACGTACTGAGAATCGTATTGGCGAACCGAATCGATTCAGATAAGGGTTAGAGTTCAAAAACTAAGACTTCCGCGAATTATTTTAGATAGTGAAAAAATAATTTATGTGATGAAGATCCGTAATTTAGCTACACGCGACAGATTTATCTTAAGGGTACAGCCACTGTGTTACAGATCTTTGCAAAGGAACGTAAATCTTTGCTAAAAATGCATTGTGTCTGATATGTTTAGCCTCCGTTTAATTGTTCAGGAGTATAGGGCTACAGCCCACTATATGGACCGTCACCGACGTCAGTCATCTACCAGGCCATTCCGCGCCTTTTTCACCGGCGAACCACGCCACGTATCGACTCTGTCTGCCTTATATTTGCCCACGTTGAGTGGGGCACCGTTTTGTCATTCCTTTAGCAGGAGCTTGTCATGGAATTCTTAATGGACCCGTCAATCTGGGTGGGACTGCTCACGCTGGTCGTACTGGAGATCGTTCTCGGTATTGATAACCTGGTGTTTATCGCCATCCTTGCGGACAAACTGCCGCCAAAACAGCGTGATAAAGCGCGTCTGATTGGTCTGTCGCTGGCGCTGGTCATGCGACTGGGGCTGCTCTCCGTCATCTCCTGGATGGTCACGCTGACTAAACCGCTGTTCTCCGTCATGGATTACACCTTCTCCGGGCGTGATTTGATCATGCTGATCGGGGGGATATTCCTTCTTTTCAAAGCGACGACGGAGCTACATGAACGGCTGGAAAACCGTCAGCACGATGATGGGCACGGTAAAGGCTATGCCAGCTTCTGGGTCGTGGTACTGCAAATTGTGGTGCTGGATGCGGTCTTCTCGCTGGATGCGGTTATTACTGCAGTCGGTATGGTGAACCATCTGCCGGTGATGATGGCAGCTGTGGTCATTGCCATGGCGGTAATGCTGCTGGCCTCGAAACCGCTGACGCGCTTCGTCAACCAGCATCCGACGGTGGTCGTGCTCTGTCTGAGCTTCCTGCTGATGATTGGTCTGAGCCTGGTGGCGGAAGGTTTTGGCTTCCATATTCCGAAAGGCTACCTGTACGCCGCGATTGGCTTCTCGATTCTGATCGAACTGTTCAACCAGATTGCGCGCCGTAACTTTATTAAGCAGCAGTCAAATCAGCCGCTGCGCGCCCGTACGGCGGACGCCATTCTGCGCCTGATGGGAGGGCGTCGCCAGGTGAACGTCCAGTCTGATTCCGAAAACCGTAACCCGGTGCCGGTCCCGGAGGGGGCGTTTGTGGAAGAGGAGCGCTACATGATTAACGGCGTGCTCTCCCTTGCCTCCCGTTCGCTGCGCGGCATCATGACGCCGCGCGGGGAAATCAGCTGGGTGGATGCGAACCTGAGCGTAGATGAAATTCGTCAACAATTGCTCTCTTCACCGCACAGTCTGTTCCCGGTATGCCGCGGTGAGCTGGATGAGATCATCGGCGTCGTGCGGGCAAAAGAGATGCTGGTGGCGCTGGAAGAGGGCGTCAACGTAGAGGCGATTGCAGCTTCGTCGCCGGCGATTGTCGTGCCGGAAACGCTGGATCCGATCAACCTGCTGGGCGTATTGCGTCGCGCGCGCGGTAGCTTTGTTATCGTCACCAACGAGTTTGGTGTGGTACAGGGGCTGGTGACGCCGCTGGACGTGCTCGAAGCGATTGCCGGTGAATTCCCGGATGAAGACGAAACGCCTGAGATTGTGGCCGACGGCGAAGGCTGGCTGGTCAAAGGTGCGACCGACCTGCACGCGCTTTCGCACACGCTGGGGCTGGAAAACGTGGTTAACGACGAAGAAGACATCGCAACCGTGGCGGGTCTGGTTATCGCCGTAAACGGTCAGATCCCGCGCGTCGGAGATGTAATCGAGCTTCCTCCGTTGCACATCACTATCGTGGAAGCCAACGACTACCGCGTCGATCTGGTCCGCATTGTTAAAGAACAGTCTGCACACGACGAAGATGAATAAGTCTGCTTAACGGGTACGATGTGCCCGTTATGATGTGCTGGCGGGGACGAATTTCCCGCCAGCCATTGTGGCGTTCATACCGCGTCCGCTTCTCTCAACCCCTTTCGCAACGAGTCCAATACTTAGCCGCTGCCTGATATCAGGCAGTGCGCGAGCAGCCGCGACCGTAAAAGTGTAGTGGGGAAAGAAGAAGGAGACGAGAATGAAGGGAGAAATTCGCCCATCCGTTGCGGATGGGCGAAAGAGAGGATTAGTCGCACTGCACCTTAATGGCCAGACCGCCGCGCGACGTCTCACGGTACTTCGCGTTCATGTCTTTGCCGGTTTCGTACATGGTCTCGATTACCTTATCCAGCGACACGCGTGGTTCGCTGGTACGGCGCATCGCCATGCGCGAGGCGTTAATCGCTTTGACGGAAGCAATCGCGTTACGCTCAATGCACGGCACCTGCACCTGGCCCGCGACCGGGTCACAGGTTAGACCGAGGTTATGCTCCATGCCAATTTCCGCCGCCACGCAAACCTGTTCAGGGCTTGCACCCAGCAGCTCGGCCAGACCGGCCGCCGCCATGGAGCAGGCTACGCCCACTTCACCCTGACAGCCCACTTCAGCGCCTGAAATGGACGCATTCATCTTGTACAGCGCGCCAATAGCGCCTGCCGCGAGGAAATAACGGATATAGATATCCGGCGTCACGGGCTCAATAAAGTGATCGTAGTAGGCCAGCACAGCCGGGACGATCCCGCACGCACCGTTGGTTGGCGCAGTCACGACGCGACCACCCGCAGCGTTCTCTTCGTTTACCGCGAGGGCAAACATGTTAACCCAGTCGACCACGTTCATCGGGTCGTTAGAGAACTTGTCGGTGGTCACCAGCATACGGCGCAGGGCAGAGGCACGACGCGGCACGCGCAGTGGCCCAGGCAGGACGCCTTCGGTGTTCATCCCGCGGTCAATACAGGCGCGCATGGTTTGCCACACGTTGGCAAAATAGTCCTCGATCTCTTTTTTGCTGTGCAGCGCCAGTTCGTTCTGCATCACCATGCCGGACAGCGACAGACCGGTTTCTTTACAGTAGCCCAGCATTTCGGTGGCCGATTTGAACGGATAGGGCACATTCACGTCGCCCGCGCTCTCTTTACCAAAATGCTCTTCGTCAACGATGAAGCCACCGCCGATGGAGTAGTAGGTTTTGCTGTAGATCTCTTTTTCGGCGCTCCAGGCGTGGATAGTCATGCCGTTTTCATGCAGCGGCAGGTTGTCGCTGCGAAAACGCATGCCGTCATCCTGCGGGAAATCCACTTCGTGCTGACCGTTAGCCAGCAGCAGGCGGCCGCGCGCTTCCACGTCGCGGATGAATGCCGGGATGGCATCAATATCAACAGTGTCCGGCATATTGCCCGCCAGACCCATAATAATGGCGATATCGGTGTGGTGGCCTTTACCCGTTAATGACAGTGAACCGTAAACGTCTACGGCGACACGGGTAACGCTTTCCAGTAATCCTTTTTCGACCAGATCATCGACGAACTGTTTACCGGCCTTCATCGGCCCTACAGTGTGGGAAGAAGAAGGACCAATCCCCACTTTGAACATGTCGAATATACTAATCACTTTCACACTCCTGACAGGGTTACCGGGGTTCCAGTAACGATGTTATAACTGCGCATAGTGTAAGAGGGAACACCGACCTCGGCTTAACTATTCACATGAATTAAACTAATGGTTGACGATGGGTTTTGCTAATAGCGCGACGCGGATCGCAAACCTGCAAAAAAGGATGGAATGTAAAGTATAGTCAAGGCTTCAGGCCGATTTGCAGCGCCAGTTCACGAATAATGCCCGCCGTCATGCCCCAGACAAAATAATGCTGATACCAGGACAACCAGACCCGATGGTCATGCCCCCGGCGATGGATATCCAGCGGATGATAGCGGCTTAGCCGGAGCGCCTCTTCAAGCGGCATTTCAAACACCGCAGAGACTTCGTCGACGCTGGCGTGATACTGCAGGCCTGGCGGGATAATGCCGACCACGGGTGTGACCTGAAAGCCGGTGACGCTGTCGACCGACGGCAGCACGCCGATGACCTCGACCTTTTCAGGAGGAATAGCCACCTCTTCCTGCGCTTCCCGCAGCGCGGCGGCAATCAGCGACGCATCGGTGCTGTCCACCGCGCCTCCCGGGAAGGCCACCTGACCGGCGTGTTTGCGCATATGTGGCGAGCGCTGCGTAAGCAGCAGGCCCGGCTGTTCCCGACGCACCACCGGGATCAGCACCGCCGCCTGGCGCTGATTCAGCGCTTCGCGGTTGACCTGCGGCCGCAACAGCTGAAAGCGCGACAGAAAATCATCCAGCGTCAGGTTCTCTTTCTCCACCGTTAGTTCTCCAGTTGTTTCAGGATACGGTTGACCTTATCAAAGGTTTCCTGATATTCCGCCTCGACCTGGCTGTCCGCCACAATGCCGCCGCCCGCAGAGCAGTACAGATTGCCGCCGCAGGCCGTCAGCGTGCGAATGGTAATGCTGGTATCCATGGTGCCGCACAGGCTGATATAGCCGATGCTGCCGCACCAGGCGTTGCGGCGGTGCGGTTCCAGCTCGTCGATGATTTCCATGGCGCGAATTTTTGGCGCGCCGGTGATGGAGCCGCCCGGAAATGCGGCGCGGAGCAGATCGCAGGCGGTGCGAGAGGCGGGCAGACGCGCGGTAATGGTACTGACCAGATGATGCACCGCCGGGAAAGGCTCGACGACGAACAGTTCCGGCACGCGCACGCTGCCTGGCTCGGCGACCCGGCCAATATCGTTACGCATCAGGTCGACAATCATCAGGTTTTCGGCACGATCTTTCGGTGATGCGGCGAGTTTTTCCGCCTGCCGGCGATCGGCATCAGGGTCGGCAAGACGCGGTAGCGTGCCTTTAATCGGGCGGGTTTGAATCATGCCCTCCGCGAGATGAATAAAGCGCTCCGGCGACAGGCTAAGGACCGCCCCCTGTTCCAGACGTACGAACGCGCTGAACGGTGCCCTGTTGCTGGCATTGAGACGGATAAAGGCCTGCCACTCATCCCCCTGATATGTCGCCTGAAAACGCTGGGCGAGGTTAACCTGATAGCAGTCGCCGCTTTGCAGATACGACTGAACGCGCGCGAATTTTTCGGCGTATTCCGCTGAGGTCATGTTCGAGCGCCAGCCGGAGGTTAGCGTAAACGTCCGTGCCGGGGCAGGCTGCTGCGCCTCAAGCCAGGCCAGACGCGCCTGCACGTCTTGATGGCTCAGAAGGGAAACCGTTCGTTTCTGGTGATCGACAATTAACGCCCAGTCATACAGCCCCACGGCCATGTCCGGCAGGGAAATATCAGCCTGCGCATGCTCCGGCAGCGTTTCGAAACGGCGACCCAGATCGTAACCAAACAGGCCCAGCGCGCCCCCCTGAAAGGGGAGGTCCGGATTCGGTGTGGCAGATAAGCCCAGTGCGTTAATGGCTTGCTGAAGCTGCACCAGCGGATCGTCCGTTAACGACAGGTCATCGATTGTCAGCGTCTTCACCGGATCGGCCACCAGAATATCGAAGCGGCTATAGGGGTGGTCCGCATGACCGGAATGCAGCAGCATCGCAAACGGACGATGGCTCAGGCGGGCAAACCAGAATTCAGCGGCGTCTGCACGCCAGGGCAAGGTAATAACAGTGGGGAAGCGCATGTTCATGTGTGGCATACTACCGGGCAGCGTGAAATAATTAGCGCGAATAATTTAGCAGGAGTTGACGATGTTTGCAGGTTTACCTTCTCTGAGCCATGAACAGCAGCAGAAAGCGGTTGAGCGAATCCAGGAACTGATGTCCCAGGGGATGAGCAGCGGACAGGCGATTTCCCAGGTGGCGGAAGAACTGCGCGCCACGCATACCGGCGAGCGGATCGTGGCGCGTTTCGAGGATGAAGATGAAGAGTAATCGGGCTTAAACTGCCGCGATAATCTTAATCTCAACCTTATATTCCGGTTTCATCAACGTGGCCTGTACGGTGCAGCGTACGGGGGCGTGCCCCGCCACTACCCATGCATCCCAGGCTTTGTTCATCGCCGCGAAATCATCTTTATTGGCCAGGAAAATGGTCGCATCCAGAATCCGGGATTTGTCGCTGCCCTGTTTTTCCAGCACGGCATCAATCTGCGCCAGGGTATTAGCCGTTTGTTCGAACGCGTCCGCGTCCAGGTTAGCGGGTACGCCGGTGTAGTAGAGCGTCTGGTTATGGATCACCACATCAGACCAGCGGGCTTCGGCATCAATGCGCACAATTGTCATAAACGTTTCCTCGTTATTTTTCGTCGTCAGGCGGCAAGACTGCCATATTGTTCCACTGTCGTCACTATTTGGGGTGGCACAGGAGAGAATGGGCTGACATAATCCCTGTGCAAAAATACAGTGAGAGAGCAACGTGGCAGACGATTTTTCCCCTGAAGGTCAATTAGCGCAGGCGATCCCCGGCTTCAAGCCCCGTGAGCCTCAGCGTCAGATGGCGCACGCCGTTGCACGCGCCATCGATAAGGCTCAGCCGCTGGTGGTCGAGGCCGGAACCGGCACGGGTAAAACCTATGCTTACCTTGCGCCTGCGCTGCGCGCGAAAAAGAAGGTGATTATTTCCACTGGATCGAAAGCGCTGCAGGATCAGCTCTACAGCCGCGATCTGCCTACCGTAGCAAAAGCGCTGAAATACAAAGGGCGTCTGGCGCTGCTGAAAGGGCGCTCAAACTACCTTTGCCTGGAGCGACTTGAACAGCAGGCGCTGGCGGGCGGCGATCTGCCGGTACAAACCCTGAGCGACGTCATTATTCTGCGCGCCTGGGCGAACCAGACTGAAGAGGGCGATATCAGCACCTGCGCGAGCGTGCCGGAAGATTCCCCGGCCTGGCCGCTGGTAACCAGCACCAACGACAACTGCCTCGGCAGCGACTGCCCGCTGTATAAAGACTGCTTTGTGGTGAAAGCGCGTAAAACCGCGATGGATGCAGACGTTGTGGTGGTGAACCACCACCTGTTCCTCGCGGACATGGTGGTTAAGGACAGCGGTTTCGGCGAGCTGATCCCGGAGGCGGATGTGATGATCTTCGATGAAGCCCATCAGCTTCCGGATATCGCCAGCCAGTATTTCGGCCAGTCGCTTTCCAGCCGCCAGCTTCAGGATCTGGCAAAAGATTTCACCATTGCCTACCGGACCGAACTCAAAGATACCCAGCAGCTGCAGAAGTGCGCCGACCGCCTGGCACAAAGCGCGCAGGATTTCCGCTTACAGCTTGGCGAGCCGGGCTATCGCGGCAACCTGCGCGAGCTGCTGGCGGACAAAAATATCCAGCGCGCGCTGCTGCTGCTCGATGATGCCCTGGAACTCTGCTACGACGTGGCGAAGCTGTCCCTCGGACGCTCGGCGCTGCTTGACGCCGCCTTCGAGCGCGCCACACTGTATCGCGGTCGGTTGAAACGGCTGAAAGAGATCAATCAGCCTGGATACAGCTACTGGTACGAATGTACCTCGCGCCACTTTACCCTGGCGCTCACGCCGCTGACGGTGGCCGATAAATTCAAAGAGGTGATGGCGCAGAAGCCGGGAAGCTGGATCTTCACCTCCGCCACCCTGTCGGTCAATGACGATCTGCACCACTTCACCGAGCGCCTCGGCATTGAGCAGGCGGAATCACTGCTGCTGCCCAGCCCGTTTGATTACGAAAAGCAGGCGCTGCTGTGCGTGCCGCGCAATCTGCCGCTGCCGAACCAGCCGGGTGCGGCGCGGCTTCTCGCGGCGATGCTCAAGCCGATGATTGAGGCCAACAACGGGCGCTGCTTTATGCTCTGCACTTCACACGCCATGATGCGCGACCTCGCCGAGCAGTTTCGCGCCACCATGACCCTGCCGGTTTTGCTGCAGGGGGAAACCAGCAAAGGGCAACTGCTCCAGCAGTTTGTCAGCGCCGGTAACGCCCTGCTGGTGGCGACCAGCAGCTTCTGGGAAGGGGTGGACGTGCGCGGCGACACGCTCTCGCTGGTGATCATCGATAAGCTGCCGTTCACGTCGCCGGACGATCCGCTGCTTAAAGCGCGGATGGAGGACTGCCGCCTGCGCGGGGGCGATCCGTTTGACGAGGTTCAGCTACCGGATGCGGTCATTACCCTGAAGCAAGGGGTAGGGCGTCTGATCCGCGACGTCACCGATCGCGGCGTGCTGGTCATTTGTGATAACCGGCTGGTTATGCGTCCTTACGGTGCGACCTTCCTCGCCAGCCTGCCGCCCGCCCCGCGTACGCGGGACATTAAACGCGCGGTGCGCTTTCTGGCAAACCCAACGGCGGAGTAATTCGCCCCGGAGTGTGCTAAGATGCGTGCCATTTTGTGACTGACCCTTGCGAGAGCGCGACGACTGATGCGAATTCTGGCTATTGATACCGCGACAGAGGCTTGCTCTGTTGCTCTGTTGAACGACGGTGCTGTTTCTGCCCATTTCGAAGAGTGTCCCCGGGAACACACCCAGCGTATTCTGCCCCTGGTAAAAGCCATTTTAACCCAGGGCAATACCGCCTTAACCGACCTCGATGCCCTGGCCTTTGGCCGCGGTCCCGGCAGCTTTACGGGCGTACGTATTGGCATTGGTATTGCGCAGGGGCTCGCGCTCGGCGCTGAACTGCCGATGATCGGCGTCTCTACGCTCGCCACGATGGCGCAGGGGGCCTGGCGCATGACGGGCGCGACCCGCGTGCTCGCCGCTATTGATGCCCGCATGGGCGAAGTTTACTGGGCGGAATATACCCGCGATGAAAACGGCGTCTGGCACGGCGAAGAGACGGAAGCGGTACTTAAGCCTGAAGCCGTGACTGAACGCCTGAAGCAGCTGTCCGGCGAGTGGGCGACGGTCGGCACGGGCTGGCCGGCGTGGCCGGAGATGGCGAGCGGCACAGGCGTGACGCTGGTGGACGGCAACATGCTCCTGCCAGCGGCAGAAGATATGCTCCCGATTGCCCGTCAGCTGCTTGCGGAAGGAAAAACCGTTGCCGTTGAACATGCGGAGCCGGTTTATTTGCGAAACACCGTCGCGTGGAAGAAACTTCCGGGCCGCGAGTGAATCTCAGTAACAGGAACTGAGAAAAAGGGGTCGCATCATGGCGGTTCAGACTAAAGTAGTACGCCTTTTTATGGCAGGCGCGGTTGCCATAGCACTGAGCGGTTGCGTAACCGTACCTGATGCGATCAAGGGCAGCAGCCCGACGCCACAGCAGGATCTGGTTCGGGTGATGAATGCGCCCGAGCTTTACGTCGGCCAGGAAGCCCGCTTTGGCGGGAAAGTGATCGAGGTGCAGAACCAGCAGGGGAAAACCCGTCTGGAAATCGCCACCGTACCTCTCGATAGCGGCGCGCGGCCCGTCCTCGGTGAAGCTTCTCGCGGGCGTATCTATGCTGACGTGAATGGCTTCCTCGATCCGGTCGATTTTCGCGGACAGCTGGTGACCGTCGTCGGACCGATTACCGGTTCGGTGCAGGGCAAAATCGGCAACACGCCGTACAAATTTATGACCATGCAGGTGAACGGCTATAAGCGCTGGCGGCTCGCACAGCAGGTGGTGATGCCGCCTCAGCCAATCGATCCGTGGATGTGGGGTCCACATCCTTATCGTTACGGTTATCCGGGATGGGGATGGTATAACCCGGGCCCTGCACAGGTGCAAACGATCGTAACTGAGTAACTTACTGTTATTATTAGGAAAGAGACAGCGGCTCAGCCGCTGTCTCTGTTTTTTTACGGATAAAACGAAAAAAAAGAGTGACGCGCTTCGCAACCTGCAATCTGAACAATTAATAAACTGGTACGCTGAGTTAATATAATGTTAACAAACTGTTTATTATCGGGGCTGTGATGACGACGAACACTCATTTCAGAGGTGATGCATTGAAAAAGGTTTGGCTTAACCGTTATCCCGCAGATGTGCCTGCGGAGATCAATCCTGACCGTTATCAATCCCTGGTTGAATTATTTGAGCACTCGGTAAGACGTTACGCAGACCAGCCCGCGTTTGTGAATATGGGCGAGGTGATGACGTTCCGTAAGCTTGAGGAGCGTAGCCGGGCGTTTGCGGCTTATCTGCAGGAAGGGCTTGGGCTGCAAAAAGGGGATCGCGTCGCGCTGATGATGCCGAACCTGCTGCAATACCCGGTGGCGCTGTTCGGCATCCTGCGTGCCGGGATGATTGTCGTCAACGTCAACCCGCTTTATACGCCGCGCGAGCTGGAACACCAGCTGAACGACAGCGGGGCGGTGGCGATTGTGATTGTTTCTAACTTTGCCCATACCCTGGAAAAAGTGGTCGACAAAACCCAGGTGAAGCACGTCATCCTGACGCGCATGGGCGATCAGCTTTCCACCGCCAAAGGGACGCTGGTTAACTTTGTCGTTAAATACGTCAAACGTCTGGTGCCCAAATACCATCTTCCGGACGCTATCTCTTTCCGCCGCGCGCTGCATGCGGGCTATCGCATGCAGTACGTCAAGCCGGAAGTGGTCTCAGAAGACCTGGCCTTCCTGCAATACACGGGCGGCACAACTGGCGTGGCCAAAGGGGCGATGCTTACACATCGCAACATGCTGGCGAACCTTGAGCAGGTCAATGCCACCTACGGGCCGCTGCTCCATCCGGGCAAAGAGCTGGTGATCACCGCGCTGCCGCTGTATCACATTTTCGCGCTGACCATGAACTGCCTGCTGTTTATCGAACTGGGCGGGCAAAACGTACTGATCACCAACCCGCGCGATATCCCGGGGCTGGTGAAGGAGCTGGCGAAATATCCGTTCACCGCCATGACCGGGGTGAACACCCTGTTCAACGCGCTGCTCAACAACAAAGAGTTCCAGCAGCTCGATTTCTCCACGCTGCATCTCTCTGCGGGCGGCGGCATGCCGGTTCAGCAGGCGGTGGCCGAGCGCTGGGTGAAGTTAACCGGGCAATATCTGCTGGAAGGCTATGGCCTGACGGAGTGCGCGCCGCTGGTGAGCGTCAACCCGCACGATATCGACTACCACAGCGGCAGCATCGGCCTGCCGGTGCCGTCCACGGAAGCAAAGCTGGTGGATGATGAGGGTAACGAAGTGCCGCACGGTGAGCCAGGCGAGCTGTGCGTCAGAGGGCCTCAGGTGATGCTGGGTTACTGGCAGCGCCCTGATGCGACCGACGAGATCCTCAAAGACGGCTGGCTGCACACCGGCGATATTGCGGTGATGGATGACGAAGGCTTCCTGCGCATCGTCGATCGCAAAAAAGATATGATCCTGGTCTCCGGCTTCAACGTCTACCCGAACGAAATCGAAGACGTGGTGATGCAGCACAGCGGCGTGCTGGAAGTGGCGGCAGTCGGCGTCCCTTCCGGCAGCAGCGGTGAAGCGGTGAAGATTTTTGTGGTCAAGAAAGATCCTTCTCTTACCGAGGAAGCGCTGATAACGTTTTGTCGTCGTCAGCTGACGGGCTATAAAGTACCGAAGCTGGTGGAATTCCGCGATGAGCTGCCGAAATCCAACGTCGGGAAGATATTACGACGAGAATTACGTGACGAAGCCCGTGCCAAAGTAGACAATAAGGCCTGAGCTTCACGTTAATCGCCCAGACGCCGGTTAAGCCGGCGTTTTTTATGGGCGCAAACAAAAGAGAATCCGATTTGAATTACCAGATGATCACGACCAACGACGAGCTGGCTTCGCTCTGCGAAGTAACGCGCGACTTTCCTGCCATCGCTCTGGATACCGAGTTTGTCCGTACTCGCACCTATTATCCACAGCTGGGTTTGATTCAGATGTACGACGGTAAGCACGTCTCGCTGATCGACCCTCTCGGCATTACCGACTGGGCGCCGATGCGTGACCTGCTGCTGGATACTGCGGTAACGAAATACCTGCACGCGGGCAGTGAAGATCTGGAAGTCTTTCTGAATACCTTTGGCATCATGCCTCAGCCGCTGATTGATACGCAGATCCTTGCGGCGTTCAGCGGTCGTCCGCTGTCGTGGGGATTTGCCGCCATGGTGGAGGAGTACACGGGCCTGACGCTGGATAAAAGTGAATCCCGTACCGACTGGCTGGCGCGTCCGCTTACCGAGCGCCAGCTGGAATATGCGGCGGCAGACGTGTTTTACCTGCTGCCGATTGCCGGACAGCTGATGAAAGAGGCGGAAGCCTCCGGCTGGCTGTCAGCCGCGCTGGACGAGTGCCGTATGACACAGCAGCGTCGTCAGGAAGTGGTTGATCCGAAAGAAGCCTGGCGCGACATCAGCAACGCCTGGCAGCTGCGTACGCGTCAGCTGGCGTGCCTCCAACTGTTAGCCGACTGGCGCTTACGCAAAGCGCGCGAACGCGATTTGGCTGTTAACTTCGTGGTTCGCGAAGAGCATCTCTGGGCGGTCGCACGCTATATGCCGGGCAGCCTGGGCGAGCTGGACAGCATCGGGCTTTCGGGGAGCGAGATCCGCTTCCACGGTAAAACCCTGCTGGCCCTCGTCGCCAAAGCGCAGGAGCTTCCGGAAGAGGCGCTGCCTGAGCCGTTGCTGAATCTGATGGATATGCCGGGCTACCGCAAAGCGTTTAAGGATATCAAAGTGCTGGTGCAGGATGCCGCAACGGAAAGCAAACTGAGTGCAGAACTGCTGGCGTCACGCAGGCAGATTAACCAGCTGCTGAACTGGCACTGGAAGCTAAAACCGCAGAATGGCGTGCCGGAACTGATGGCGGGCTGGCGCGGGGAATTGATGGCCGATCGCCTGAATACGCTGCTGGAAGCATACCCACGCTAAAGAATTGTAGCCCCGGTAAGCGTAGCGCCACCGGGGAGATTGCCGGGCGGCGCTACGCTTGCCCGGCCTACAAAACCACAAACGGTTTAACGAGACTCTTCCGCTTCCGGTAGCGTCACGTTCAGCTCCAGTATCGAAATATCCCCGTCTTTTTGCTCCAGTTGCACCGTCACCATCTCCGGGTCAATCTGTACATACTTACAGATCACTTCCAGGATGTCCTTGCGCAGCTGCGGCAGGTAGTGAGGCTCGGCGTCGCTACGACGACGCTCCGCAACGATGATTTGCAGACGTTCTTTTGCGATGTTGGCGGTGTTCTTTTTCCGCGAGAGAAAAAAGTCCAGTAATGCCATAACTTATCCTCCGAACAGGCGTTTGAGGAAACCTTTCTTCTCTTCTTCAATGAAGCGGAAAGGACGTTCTTCTCCCAGCAGACGGTCAACGGTATCCGCATACGCTTTACCTGCATCTGCCATTGTATCAAGGATCACGGGCTCGCCCTGGTTAGACGCGCGCAGCACGGACTGATCTTCCGGGATGACGCCAACCAGTTTAATGCGCAGGATCTCCAGCACGTCTTCCATGCTCAGCATGTCACCTTTGTTTACGCGACCCGGGTTATAGCGGGTCAGCAGCAGGTGCTCTTTAATCGGATCTTCGCCATTTTCCGCACGACGGGATTTGGAGGCGAGGATACCGAGAATACGGTCTGAGTCACGCACGGAGGAGACTTCAGGGTTGGTGGTGATAATCGCTTCGTCAGCGAAGTAGAGCGCCATCAGGGCACCGGTCTCGATGCCGGCAGGGGAGTCGCAGACAATGAAGTCGAACTCCATTTTTTTCAGCTCGTCGAGCACCTTTTCCACCCCTTCACGGGTCAGGGCGTCTTTGTCACGCGTCTGAGAGGCCGGAAGGATATAGAGGTTCTCGGTGCGCTTGTCTTTAATCAGCGCCTGGTTCAGCGTGGCATCGCCCTGAATGACGTTCACGAAGTCATACACGACGCGACGCTCGCATCCCATGATGAGATCGAGGTTACGCAGACCGATATCGAAGTCGATAACGACGGTTTTCTTTCCCTTCTGGGCCAAACCAGTAGCGATGGCCGCGCTGGAGGTGGTCTTGCCAACGCCTCCTTTACCCGAAGTAACAACAATAATGCGTGCCATAGAAATTCCTTGTTAAAAAGGGATCAATTCAACGGTTGAACGGTCAACGCGTCGTCTGCCAGAAGCAGGCGAGCCGCTTTGCCATAAAATTCGGCTGGGATCTTGTCGCTCAGCCAATATTCACCTGCGATGGACACCAGTTCCGCCGTCAGGTGAGTACAAAATATTTGCGCGTCCCGATCGCCACTTGCGCCTGCGAGCGCACGTCCACGCATCATACCGTATACGTGAATATTGCCATCTGCAATCAGCTCTGCGCCAGCGCTGACGTGGCTTGTAACAATCAGATCACAGTTTGGTGCATAAATGCGCTGACCGGAACGAACCGGCACATCAATCATTCGCGTTTTTGTGAGAGCGGTAACGTTTTGCGCCGCAGGAGGGGGCGTTTGCACGGCAGCTGGCACTACACGTGGGGCTTTTTCTTTGCCCTCATTCAGAAGAGGTAGCCCCGCGCGCTCAATTTCTGCTTTCAGCTCGGTATCTTTGCAGCCGCTGATGCCGACAATACGCAGCCCGGTCGAGGAGACCGCCTGCTGGAGAAGTTTCCAGTTCACCGGCGCCTCAAGACCGCTGACGTTGATAACAACAGGGGCGTGCTTCAGAAAGGCGGGAGCCTGGGCGATTTTGTCTTCTAACGCCTGACGAATAACCTCGGGTTTTGCATCATGCAAATGTACCACTGATAAGGTGAAGCTACTGCCTTTAAGCTCGATGGGCGTGTTTGACATCCTGGCCTTACTCAATTTGCTATTAACCGCAGCCATTCGCTGCGATATTCCGAAGAGTATCAGGCATGTTATAGTCAGGAGTATATTGAGGCAAGCAACCACCCATTAATTCAGAGTAAAAACATGTTTTGTGTGATCTACAGAAGTACAAGCCGTGACCAGACCTATCTTTATGTCGAAAAGAAAGACGATTTTTCACGCGTGCCGGAAGAATTAATGAAGAACTTTGGCCGACCACAGCTGGCGATGCTGCTGCCGCTGGACGGCCGTAAGAAACTGGTGAATGCCGATCTGGAAAAAGTGAAAACGGCATTAGCCGAGCAGGGCTATTATTTACAGCTTCCACCGCCGCCTGAGAATTTATTAAAACAGCATCTTGAGGCGAACGGGAAAAAATAGCCTCAGCTGTTTTCGGGCATAACACATCAACCGATTAGGGGTCGAGCATGTATCAACATCATAACTGGCAAGGTGCATTACTGGATTATCCCGTCAGCAAAGTGGTCTGCGTGGGCAGCAACTATGCTAAGCATATTCAGGAGATGGGCAGCGCAACGCCAGAAGAGCCGGTCCTGTTTATTAAGCCCGAGACGGCACTGTGCGACATCCGCCAGCCGCTGGCGCTGCCGCAGGGGCTGGGGTCGGTGCATCACGAAGTGGAGCTTGCTGTGCTGATCGGTGCGACGCTGCGCCAGGCTTCCGAAGAGCATGTCGAGAAAGCGATTGCCGGTTACGGCGTGGCGCTGGATCTGACCTTGCGTGACGTGCAGGGCAAAATGAAGAAAGCGGGGCAGCCGTGGGAAAAAGCCAAAGGCTTTGATAACGCATGTCCGATTTCAGGATTCGTTCCGGTGAGTGAATTTACTAACGATCCGCAGGACACCCCGCTCAGCCTGAAGGTGAATGGCGAGGTTCGCCAGCAGGGCACTACGGCGGACATGATCCACAAGATTGTGCCGCTGATCGCCTACATGAGCCGTTTCTTTACCCTGAAGCCGGGTGATGTGATCCTCACCGGCACGCCGGAAGGCGTGGGCCCGCTCGCCAGCGGGGATGAGCTTGAGGTCGGTTTTAACGGACTGTCGCTAAAAACCCGCGTGCTGTAACCGAAGCTTGCCGCCTGAAGAGGGCGGCAAAACTTGCAACAGCGTGCCAGACTCGTTATAAGGTGCGCTTTCTTTTGACGTGTGGACATCCTGATGAACGACATCCCTTTCTGGCAAAGCAAAACTCTTGACGACATGACCGACGCGGAATGGGAATCCCTGTGCGACGGCTGCGGTCAGTGCTGCCTGCATAAGCTGATGGATGAGGACTCCGACGAGATCTATTTCACCAATGTTGCCTGCAAGCAGTTGAACATTAAAACCTGCCAGTGCCGCAACTACGAACGCCGCTTCGAGTACGAGCCGGACTGCATCAAGTTAACCCGTGAAAATCTGCCGACTTTTGAGTGGTTACCGCATACCTGCGCGTATCGTCTGCTGGCGGAAGGAAAAGATCTGCCGAAATGGCATCCGCTACTGACCGGTTCAAAAGCGGCGATGCACGGCGAGCGTATCTCTGTGCGCCACATTGCGGTGAAAGAGTCTGAGGTGCGGGACTGGGAAGACCACATTATGAATCACCCGAATCGGTGAGAATAAAAAACCCGCCGAGGCGGGTTTTTGCTTTTACCTTCCAAACAAATCGCGTTTCTTCGGTTTGAACGGCTGAGCGATCAGCACCAGCAGCGCCACCACGAAGTAGGCCACAAAAATCCCCACCAGCCACTGCGGCATCTCCAGCGTCAGGAATTCCCACTGACGTACGGAGCAGTCACCGGATGCGACGAACACCTGCGGCAGCCACTTATCCAGCGGCAGCCAGCTCGGGAAGCGGGCGGCGAAATCACAGGTCATAAACGGTGACGGATGCAGCTGCATCATGGTGTGCTGCCAGGAAAGCTCAATCCCTTTCCAGGCGCTGTACAGCCAGATTGCAATACCCACATAGCGCAGCGGCGTTTTCGGGGCAATCGCACCCACCAGGCCTGCCCCCATAATGCCGAACAGTGCGCAGCGTTCGTAGATGCAGAGCACGCAGGGCTTGAGTCCCATTACGTGCTGGAACCACAGCGCAACCATTTCCAGCGCAAAGGCGGTCAGGGCCATCAACAACCACGCTCCGCGACCGCGGGAGCACTGGTTTAAAAATCTCAACATAATCATTTCCCTGGAACATGCTTAGAAAGCGCAGTGTAAACGAATTTTAATGCGCCGCAAGTATACCCGCTTGTAACAGCCATTGCGTACAGGGAACGAGAGTAATTTTGATGCACAGCAAACCAACAGCGGTGAGCACCAGCGTGTACGGCAGCGCCATCCAGACCATTCTTCCATAAGAAAGTCGTATGAGTGGCGCCAGTGCCGAGGTCAGCAGGAAAAGAAATGCCGCCTGGCCGTTCGGTGTTGCAACGGAGGGCAGATTTGTTCCGGTGTTGATGGCCACCGCCAGCAGTTCAAATTGCCCGGTGCTGACAATACCTTGCTCCATCGCCGCTTTGGCCTCATTGATGTACACCGTCCCGACAAAGACGTTATCGGAAATAGAGGACAACAGCCCGTTAAATAAATAGAACAGCGTAAGCTGCGAGTCCGGCGAGGCCTGGAGCACAAACGCGATAATCGGTGCGAACAGGTGTTGGTCAATAATCACCGCCACGACCGCAAAGAAGACCGCCAGCAGCGCGGTAAACGGCAGGGCTTCGGTAAAGGCTTTGCCGATAGCATGTTCGTCCGTTACCCCGCTAAAGGTGGTCGCAAGAATAATGACGGAGAGGCCAATCAACCCGACTTCGGCAAGATGCAACGCCAGCGCGGCGATAAGCCAGATGCCGATGATCCCCTGCGCAATCAGACGCAGCGTCTCCTGGCGCGTGCGCTGTTTGCGGCTCTGCTCGTCAAATTTATGCAGTTCGTTGCGGACCGGCTCAGGCAGCTGTGCGCCGTAGCCGAACAGCCTGAATTTTTCGACAAGAATGCAGGTTGCTAACCCGCAGACCAGCACAGGCACGCTGACGGGGGCCATGCGCAGGAAAAATTCGCCAAAATGCCATTCTGCCGCTTTCGCGATGATCAGGTTTTGCGGCTCGCCCACCATGGTCATCACGCCGCCCAGCGCCGTACCGACCCCCGCGTGCATCATCAGGCTGCGCAGAAATGCGCGGAACTGTTCCAGCACGTCGCGGTTATGCGCCTCGACGTGGCTATCGTCCTGCAAATCATCACTCGGGCGAGAGGAGGCCACGCGGTGATAAATGCCGTAAAATCCAACGGCGACGCTGATCACCACCGCGACGACGGTGAGCGCATCCAGGAAGGCCGACAGAAAGGCGGCGGCAAGGCAAAACGCCAGCGAGAGGATGGTTTTTGACGGAATGCTCAGCAGCAGGCGGGTGAAGATAAACAGCAGCAGCTGTTTCATAAAATAGATACCGGCCACCATAAAAATAAGCAGCAGGAGCACTTCAAGATTGGAGGCCAGCTCTGCTTTGACATGCTCTGCTGACGTCATGCCGATGACCACGGCCTCAAACGCCAGCAAACCGCCTGGCAGCAGGGGATAGCACTTCAGTGCCATGGCCAGGGTGAAGATAAACTCCGCCACCAGCAGCCACCCGGCGATAAACGGGTCCACACTAAAAATGAGGGGATTAACGACCAGGAAAACCAGCAGTATTAGTTTGTACCAGTCAGGAGAATGACCTAAAAAATTGCGCCACAGCGCGCGCCCAAAAGAAATTTCCACAACAGACGTCCTTCCCGTCAAGTAATACAAAACATCAGTATACGCAAAAATCGCGGCCCGGAGGCGGATAAGACCGCATTGTAAATTTCACAAAAATGAAACGGCGATCCCCTTTTCTCACTTTGCCGCGCTACCTGCCGCTGCGCGCCTCTGGTATGATGAGTCCAATTTGCAAAAGCTGTGTAATGGAAATCTCACTATGGTCATTAAGGCGCAGAGCCCGGCGGGTTTCGCGGAAGAGTACATCATTGAAAGCATCTGGAATAATCGTTTCCCTGCGGGGTCCATTCTTCCGGCTGAACGCGAACTCTCTGAACTGATTGGCGTCACTCGCACCACGCTGCGTGAAGTGCTTCAGCGACTGGCGCGTGATGGATGGTTGACGATCCAGCACGGCAAGCCAACAAAGGTAAATAACTTCTGGGAAACCTCGGGGCTGAACATTCTTGAAACGCTGGCGCGCCTCGACCACGAAAGCGTGCCGCAGCTGATTGATAATCTGCTCTCCGTGCGCACCAACATCGCGACTATCTTTATTCGTACCGCTTTCCGTCAGCATCCGGAGGATGCGCTTGCGGTGCTGGCCAGCGCGAATGAAGTTGAAGATCATGCCGATGCCTTTGCCACCCTCGATTACAACGTGTTCCGCGGCCTGGCGTTTGCCTCCGGCAACCCGGTTTACGGCCTGATCCTCAACGGCATGAAAGGGCTCTATACCCGCATTGGTCGCCACTATTTTGCCAATCCTGAAGCCCGCAGCCTGGCGCTGGGCTTCTACCATAAGCTGAGCAAGCTCTGCACCGAAGGCCTGCACGATCAGGTTTATGAAACCGTGCGCCGCTACGGCCACGACTCCGGCGAAATCTGGCACCGTATGCAGAAAACGCTGCCGGGCGATTTAGCGATTCAGACCCGCTAAAAGAAAAAACCTCTCATACGAGAGGTTTTTTTTCGTCGGATGGCGGCTACGCCTTACCCGACCTACAGGTTTTGTAAGCCCGGTAAGCGTAGCGCGACCGGGCAAAAAAGCTGCACTACAGCGTATTCAACCGCGCCGGGCAGCGATCCAGCAGCTCCACGCTGCCGTCCTCATTCTGCTGCTCCAGCTGCACGTCAAAGCCCCACAGGCGGTGCACGTGCTTCAGCACCTCTTTACGTCCTTTATCGAGCGGCGCGCGGTTATGCGGGATATAGCGCAGCGTCAGGGAACGGTCGCCGCGCAGGTCCACGTTCCACACCTGAATATTGGGTTCAAGGTTGCTCAGGTTGTACTGGGAAGAGAGGCGAGAGCGGATCTCACGGTAGCCTTCCTCGTTGTGGATCGCCGAGATCTCCAGATAGTTGTTACGGTCATCGTCCAGCACGGTGAAGAAGCGGAAATCACGCATGATCTTCGGCGACATAAACTGGCTGATAAAGCTCTCATCCTTAAAGTCGCGCATCGCGAAATGCAGCGTTTCCAGCCAGTCAGAGCCGGCGATATCCGGGAACCAGTACTTGTCCTCTTCCGTCGGCGACTGGCAGATGCGTTTAATATCCTGGAACATCGCAAAGCCTAGCGCATACGGGTTAATCCCGCTGTACCACGGGCTGTTGTAGGGCGGCTGGAACACCACGTTAGTATGGCTGTGGAGAAATTCCATCATGAAACGCTCGGTGACTTTCCCTTCGTCATACAGGTGGTTGAGAATGGTGTAGTGCCAGAATGTCGCCCAGCCTTCATTCATCACCTGGGTCTGTTTCTGCGGATAGAAATACTGGCTCACCTTGCGCACGATGCGCAATATCTCACGCTGCCATGGCTCCAGCAGTGGGGCGTTCTTCTCCATAAAATAGAGCAGGTTTTCCTGCGGCTCGGACGGATAACGACGCGCTTCGGCGATCGTTTTTTCCTCCTCACGCTTCGGCAGGGTACGCCACAGCATGTTCACCTGGCTCTGCAGATACTCCTCGCGGCTTTTCTGCCGGGCTTTCTCCTCCTGCAGAGAGATTTTCTGCGGGCGCTTATAGCGGTCCACGCCGTAGTTCATTAGCGCGTGGCAGGAGTCGAGCAGCTTCTCCACCTCGTCCACGCCGTAGCGCTCTTCGCAGTCGGTAATGTATTTACGCGCGAAGATCAGGTAATCAACGATGGAGCTGGCGTCCGTCCAGCTGCGGAACAGGTAGTTATTTTTAAAGAAGGAATTATGCCCGTAGCAGGCGTGCGCCATCACCAGCGCCTGCATGGTAATGGTGTTCTCTTCCATCAGATAGGCGATACACGGATTGGAGTTAATGACGATCTCATACGCCAGCCCCTGCTGGCCGTGCTTATACAGCCGCTCTGTTTCAATGAATTTTTTACCAAACGACCAATGCGGATAGTTGATCGGCATCCCGACGCTGGAGTAAGCGTCCATCATCTGTTCGGAGGTGATCACCTCAATCTGATGGGGATAAGTATCCAGGCGATACAGCTTTGCCACCCGGTCGATTTCGGCGAGGTAGACATCCAGCAGCTCGAAGGTCCAGTCGGGTCCATCGCTCAGACGTGTGTTGTCCTTGTTCAGGGAATCAATAGTAGCCATTAGCGCGCCCTCGTTGTGGGTGCTCTCTCTGTCTGGAGAGCCTCCTTTCAAGCATAGATCAACGTGTTAAAAAGCGTGCTGGCGCAGAAATTTTTTCTTTGCGATTTCTCGTTTTTGATACGGCAAAAAAAGGGTGCACATCAGCATTTTATGCTGGTTAAAAATAAAGCTCAGCAGGAGATCCCAAATTATCCCTGTCCCCTGATGCTGGGGGATGTGTGAGGTAAGTCACCATAAAAAAGTCATATGTTGAATAATATTTTCAACTAGGTTATCAATCTGTAATTAGATGATTGTTCTTTTGCTCATAATGGAGTGGCTATGCGTGTTGTCATACTGGGAAGTGGTGTCGTTGGCGTAACCAGCGCCTGGTATTTAAGTCAGGCGGGACATGAGGTTACCGTTATCGATCGTGAATCCGGCCCGGCGCTTGAAACCAGTGCGGCAAACGCCGGTCAAATCTCTCCCGGCTATGCGGCCCCGTGGGCGGCACCGGGCGTGCCGCTGAAGGCGATCAAATGGATGTTCCAGCGTCACGCGCCGCTGGCCATCAGCCTTGACGGCACGCAGTTCCAGCTGAAGTGGATGTGGCAGATGCTGCGCAACTGCGACACCCGCCACTACATGGAAAACAAAGGGCGTATGGTACGTCTGGCGGAATACAGTCGCGACTGCCTCAAAGCCCTGCGCGCCTCGACGGGTATCGAGTACGAAGGCCGTCAGGGCGGCACGCTGCAGCTGTTCCGCACCGAACAACAGTATGAAAACGCCACCCGCGATATCGCCGTGCTGGAAGATGCCGGCGTACCTTACCAGCTGCTGGAGGCCAGCCAGCTGGGTCAGGTTGAACCCGCGCTGGCCGAAGTGGCCCACAAGCTGACCGGCGGTCTGCGTCTGCCGAACGACGAGACCGGCGACTGTCAGCTCTTTACCCAGCGTCTGGCGCAGATGTGCGAGCAGGCAGGCGTGACGTTCCGCTTCAACACCTCTGTCGATAAATTGCTGTCGGAAGGCGAAAAAATTTACGGCGTGAAGTGCGGCGACGAGGTGATCAAGGCGGACGCCTACGTGATGGCGTTTGGCTCATACTCCACCGCCATGCTGAAAGGCATTCTTGATATTCCGGTCTACCCCCTGAAGGGCTACTCGCTGACCATCCCGGTGAAAGAGGAGAGCGGGGCGCCCGTGTCGACCATCCTGGATGAAACCTACAAAATCGCCATTACCCGCTTTGATAACCGTATTCGCGTCGGCGGCATGGCGGAGATTGTCGGCTTTAACACCGAACTGCTGCAGCCGCGTCGTGAAACGCTGGAGATGGTGGTGGGCGATCTCTTCCCTCGCGGCGGTTTTGTTGAGCAGGCGACGTTCTGGACCGGCCTGCGTCCGATGACGCCGGACGGCACCCCGATTGTCGGGCGCACGCCGTTCAAAAACCTGTGGACCAATACCGGACACGGCACGCTCGGCTGGACGATGGCCTGCGGATCGGGCCAGCTGCTGAGCGACCTGATTTCCGGGCGCACGCCGGCAATTCCGTTTGACGATTTAAGTGCTGCGCGCTATCAATCAGGATTCACGCCAGCGCGTCCTCAGCATCTGCACGGCGCGCATAACTAAGGAGTTGTCATGTCCCGTCCTGTTCTGGCTCAGCTGGATCTGCAGGCCCTGAAGGAAAACCTGCAAATTGTTCGCCGGGCAGCACCTGGTTCGCGCGTCTGGTCGGTCGTCAAGGCGAACGCCTACGGCCACGGTATCGATCGTATCTGGAGCGCGCTCGGCGCGACCGACGGCTTTGCGTTACTCAATATCGAAGAGGCCATCCTGCTGCGCGAGCGCGGCTGGAAAGGGCCTGTTCTGCTGCTGGAGGGGTTCTTCCACGCGGACGATCTGCCGCTGCTGGATAAGTATCGCCTGACCACCAGCGTGCACAGCAACTGGCAGATCAAAGCCATTCAGGATGCGAAGCTCCACGCTCCGCTGGATATTTATCTCAAGGTAAACAGCGGCATGAACCGCCTGGGCTTCCAGCCCGAGCGGGTTCATACGGTCTGGCAGCAGTTGCGCGCCCTGAAAAACGTCGGCGAAATGACGCTGATGGCGCACTTTGCCGATGCGGAAAAACCGGACGGCATTGCGGATGCCATGGTCCGCATTGAGCAGGCGGCAGAAGGGCTCGATTGCCCGCGCTCGCTGTCAAACTCGGCGGCCACGCTGTGGCATCCTGAAGCTCACTATAACTGGGTACGTCCGGGGATCGTTCTGTACGGTGCGTCTCCTTCAGGGCAGTGGCAGGATATCGCCAACAGCGGCCTGAAGCCGGTTATGACCCTGCGCAGCGAGATCATCGGCGTGCAGACGCTGAAGACGGGCGACACGGTAGGCTACGGCAGCCGCTACCGGGCGAAGGGCGAGCAGCGTATCGGCATCGTCGCGGGCGGTTATGCCGACGGCTACCCGCGCATCGCGCCGACCGGTACGCCAGTCTGGGTGGATGGCGTTCGCACGGGCACGGTAGGGACAGTCTCAATGGATATGCTGGCGGTTGACCTCACGCCATGCCCGCAGGCAGGGATCGGTTCTCCGGTCGAGCTGTGGGGCAACGAAATCAAAATTGATGACGTGGCGGCCGCGGCGGGAACGGTTGGCTATGAACTGATGTGCGCGCTGGCGCCGAGAGTGCCGGTTGTGACGGTGTAACTTGTACGTGTGCCGGGTGACGCGAAGCCGCCACCCGGTAAAAAAACGCTACTCCGCGTCCTCTTCCATCGGCCTCAAACCGACCTTCCGCACCGCGTTATCTTCTTTTTCGGCAACCGTCCAGATCATCCCGGCAAACTCAACCTGATCGCCCACGACCGGGGCAGCGCCAAGCCGCTGCTGGATGATTTCGCCCAGCGTTTGCGGGTTATCACTCTCTTCAGCTCCTTCATCCAGGCCATAAATCAGCGCCACATCCGCAAATTTGGCGCTGGCTTCCAGAATAAAGTCGCCGAAGAAGCGCTGATCCAGCGCCACGGGAGGCGACTGGCTGAACAGCTTGCCCAGCGCGGGCAGGTCGCGCTCGCGGCCAATTACGCAGAGAATATCCCCTTCGCGCAGGCGGGTGCTGCCGGTAGGGTGCAGCAGGACATTATCGCGGAACAGGGCGGCAATGCGCGTTTCGGCCGGCATATGCAGATCGCGCAGCGAGGCCCCCACGCACCATTTATCAGCGCTCAGCTGGTAGACGAACTGTTCCCACGGGTTTTCCGGATGAATATCCAGCCCCACGCGCGAAACCGGCCAGCCCACGGGGGGCACCACCACTTTGGCTTTTTTTGCCGCCCACCCGAGCGAGGTTCCCTGGAACAGCAGGGAAATCAGTACCACGAAGAACGCCACATTGAAAAACAGCCGCGCGTTATCCAGACCGGCCATCATCGGGAAGACCGCAAGAATAATCGGCACCGCGCCGCGCAGGCCAACCCAGCTGATAAAGACGCGCTCGCGCAGGTTAAAGCCGCGAAACGGCAGCAGACCCGCAAACACGGACAGCGGACGGGCGAAGAAGATCATCCACGCCGACAGCAGAAGCGCCGGAACGGCAATCGGCAGCAGGTCAGATGGCGTCACCAGCAGGCCCAGCACCAGGAACATGCCGATTTGCGCCAGCCAGGCCAGCCCGTCGAAGTTCTGCAAAATGGCGTGACGGTTACGAATAGGGCGGTTGCCCATCAGGAACCCGCAGAGGTAAACCGCAAGAATACCGCTGCCATCCAGCGCGGTGGTGACGGCAAAAATCAGGATTCCACCGCTCAGCGCCAGCAGAGGGTAAAGTCCCGAGGGCAGCGAGATGCGGTTGATCGTCTGCTGTAACAGGTATCCCCCCGCCAGGCCGATGACAATCCCCAGCCCGAACTGCTGCAGGATATGTAAGGCAAACATCCAGCTCAGGCCCGTCTCGTGCTGTTGGATCATCTCTATCAGCGTGATGGTCAGGAACACCGCCATCGGATCGTTACTGCCGGATTCAATCTCAAGCGTTGAGCCAACGCGTTCGTTAAGCCCTTTACCGCCAAGCAGGGAAAAGACCGCCGCCGCATCGGTAGAGCCAACGATTGCGCCAATCAGCAAGCCTTCCATCAGATTGAGATGGAAAAGCCATGCGGCCATCATCCCGGTGAGGCCGGAGGTGATCAACACGCCGACGGTCGCCAGTGACAGCGCAGGTCCCAGGGCCACGCGGAAAGAGCTTGCCTGAGTGCGCATCCCGCCGTCGAGCAGGATCACCGCCAGTGCGAGGTTACTCACCATGTAGGCGAAGGGATAGTTATCGAAGGGGATACCGCCGATGCCGTCAACGCCGGCCAGCATGCCGATGGCAAGGAAAATAACAAGAATGGGTATGCCGAGACGCGATGAAAATGAACTTAATAAAATACTGCTGGTTACAAGTACAGAACCCAAAATGAAAAGGCTGATTATCGCTGCGGCATCCAATGTTCTCTTACTCCCACCTCAATGTTAACGCTGTTACTAAAACCCTAACATATTAACAACGGTAACAGCGTTTTATTAAGGGGGTTTTTTATGCTTTTATGACCGGATGACCGCCGATCGTTAACCGACTGCCCGAAACATCATGTGTAAGCGTCGCCTGCGCGCCCAGCGCAAGGGTAACGGTCTGCTGTTCATGACCAAAATCCAGACCGGTGATAACCGGAATATCCAGCCGCGAGCGGATGAAATCGACCATCGTTTCCAGGGAGTAGCCCGCGTCATAGTCATTCGGGGCCGAGCCGCTGAAGCTGCCCAGCACAATCGCGGACTGGCGATCGAGAATACCGGCATGATAAAGCTGCAATAACATGCGCTCGACGCGGAACGGATGTTCGTTGATATCTTCCAGCACCAGAATGCCGTCCTCGATTTGAGGCATCCACGGCGTGCCGATGAGCGAGACCAGCATCGCCAGGTTACCGCCCCACAGCTGGCCCTCACATTCCCAGTGCGGCCCATTCCCCTGCCACTCGACGCTGTAGGTGGGATTGCGCAGCGCGCGCCAGAAATGCTCCACGGTGAACGCGTCCAGTTCCGGCGCGCCGAAGTTACCGGCCAGCATCGGGCCGCTAAACGTAATGACGTTATGCTGCGCCAGCAGACCAAGCTGGATGGCGGTGAAATCGCTGTGGCCGCATATCAGCAGCGGATCCTGCTGCTGGCGCTGCGCCAGGCCCTGCCAGTCGATGCTCTCCAGCAGCCTGCTCGCACCGTAGCCGCCGCGCACCGCAAGGACTATTCGGTTTTCGCCCTTCAGGTTCACCAGACTATTGATATCATTCAGCCTCTGCGCTTCTGTTCCGGCAAAACGCTGCTGGCGGCGCGGGATAATTGTCTGATTTTCTACCTGGTGGCCGGATTCCAGTAAGCGCTGAACGCCCCGCTGCGCCGCGTCCTGGTTAATGCAATAGCCCGACGGCGCGATGAGATGAAACTGAGACATGGCAATTCCTTGCTGAATGAGAAACTAATTGTCTATATCATGCCGCGTATACGCTGCCAGCTTCAAGGGCGGCGCACCGCGATGACCGGCTATAAGGATAGATGACGTGAAATTGAGATGGTTTGCTTTTTTGATTGTTTTGCTGGCTGGCTGTAGTTCAAAACGTGATTATCAAAACCCGCCCTGGAACCCGGAAGTGCCGGTGAAACGGGCCATGCAGTGGATGCCGATCAGTGAACAAGCCGGAAAGGCCTGGGGCGTCAGCCCGCGTCTGATCACCGCCATTATTGCGGTGGAGTCCGGCGGCAATCCCACGCTTGTCAGCAAATCCAACGCGGTGGGTCTGATGCAGCTGAAAGCCTCAACGGCGGGGAGAGAGGTTTACCGCTATATGGGCTGGAGCGGACAGCCGTCGACCAGCGAGCTGAAGAACCCGGAACGTAACATCTCCATGGGGACCGCTTACCTGAGCATTCTGGAACATGGCGTGCTGAAGGGCATCGAGGATCCGGAAGTGATGCAATACGCGCTGGTGGTCTCGTACGTGAACGGCGCAGGGGCGCTGCTCAGAACCTTCTCCTCTGACCGTAAAGAGGCGATCGAGGAGATCAACGACATGGACAAAGATGAATTCGTCGAGCATGTGGCGAAAAATCATCCGGCACCGCAGGCGCCTCGCTATATCTGGAAAGTACAGAAAGCGATGGATGCCATGTAATGCCGCAAACGGGCGGCGCTCGCTGCCCGACTTCTCTCAAAGCACCTTATTCGCACGTTCCCGTGCTTCCCGCTCCAGCGAATAGATAATGCGCTGCAGCTCGCGCTCGGCGCCCGGACCGACGTTCAGAAAACGGAAGCTCAGCCGCGGCGAGGTAATCGTTTCATTTTTGCTGTCCACCACCGTGCGCTCGCTGATGGCAATCAGCTGTGCATCGAAATAAAAACGGCCCCAGCCCGCCATATCCAGTTCAATTTGCGTAAACCGCATGCCTTCTACCAGGCCCTCCGGTTTAGGGGTATCCATCAGCGCGCCCATTCCGCCCAGCGACAGGTCAAAGAGACGGAAGCGGATCTCTTTTTTGTCCGGCATTTTAGCCTTACAAAAATAGGCAGGATGAAGCGGGGCGCTGATGCGGAAATATTCACGACGCTGGACAAACCAGAGGTTGCCAGGAAGGGGGGTAACAAAAGCCGGGAGCCCCTGGTATTCACTCATTTCCAGTCGCAGGAGGACAAACTCCACTTTGGCCCCATGGGTTTCGGCCATGACGACGATATTCTCTGCTTTCAGCGCCGCGCGGTTTTCATACTCCTGGCTGCCCAGGTCAATAACCAGCCGCTCCTGCGAGACGTCAAGGATCTTGCTGATAAACTGATTATTCGACCAGCTGATGCGCAGCGGCACTTCGCCTTTTTGCAGGTCGCGTAATACCCCTAACACAGCCAGCGGATTTTGCTTGAGGAACTGCTCACTGTAATGACTCACGCCGGGTGGCTCCTTGATTGATGACGGACTGTCTTAGCGTTATCGGCAATCCATCCTCAAACTTAATACAAACCGGTGAGTTTTTTTGCCTGTTTAAGCAAAGATAAGTCGGTGAGCTGAAAATGGTTTTTCGGAGATGACCTATACTTAAGCTAGCTGTGCAGAAGGTTTTCTGCACATGCGTTTAATCTGCAAGAGGGCATTGCTATGGGTATCATCGCCTGGATTATCTTTGGCCTTATTGCTGGCGCTATCGCTAAACTGATCATGCCGGGAAACGATGGCGGCGGCTTTATTTTGACCTGCGTACTCGGGGTCGTTGGTGCGGTTGTAGGCGGCTGGCTGGCGACGATGTTTGGTTTTGGAGGCAACATAAGTGGTTTCGACCTGCACAGTTTTCTGGTCGCTGTCGTGGGTGCCATTGTGGTGCTGGGCATATTCAGGTTACTGCGACGAGCATAAATTGACGTAAATGGCTCTCTGCGGAGGGCCGTTTTTTTGCCTGAGTATTGATTTGTTAATCTAAATGATAATAATTGTCGTTCCGTATTGCATCTAACAACAAGACGACATTATGAACTCCTCACGTTTTACGTTATGCGCCCTGGCGGGTGCCGTCACGCTGGCACTGCAGGTCCAGGCTTTCGCCGAAGAATCCACCATTGTCGTCACGGGCTCAGAGCAGGGCAGCGCACTGCCGGCCTGGACGAACAGCGCCACAAAGTCGGCCGTTGCCGAAAGTAAAACGCCGCAGGTCATCAACACGCTCTCGGCGCCTGAAATTGAAAAGCGTCACGCGAACTCCGTGAACGAAATCCTGCGCTATGCTCCCGGCGTCTCGACCGAGGTGAGGGGTAACACCTCCTATATGAGCGAATACAAAATTCGTGGCTTTACCGTTGACCAGGAGTTCTACAACGGGCTGCAGTTGCCCTATAACGTCACCGGCAACACCAAGGCGCGCATCGATCCGTTGTTAATAGACAGCGTCGATATCCTGAAAGGGCCTTCATCGGTGCTTTACGGCGGCGCTTCGCCGGGCGGGCTGGTAAATATTCAAAGTAAAAAGCCGCAGCGGGAAGCCCGAACCGAGGTCGGTTTTAACACCGGGAACCGTAATCTGAAAGAAGGCTACCTCGATTCGACCGGACAAATAGCTGACAGCGACTGGAATTACCGTCTGCTGGGTAAGGCGACGGAGAATGAAGATCAGCCGCACACCAGCCGCTATGAAAATTACCTGGTCGCCCCGTCCGTCACCTGGCAACCCGACAGCAAAACCCGCCTCACGCTGGATGCGCTGGCGCAAAACTCCCCGAGCCTGACGCCGTCGAACCCGCTGCCGCTCGCTTATTTGCGCTCGAAATATGCCGATCGCCGGGATTACGCCGGCGATGAGTGGAGCGGGTTTAAGCAGCGCCAGTGGATGCTGGGCTACAGCTTCGAACACGAGTTCGACAGCGGCTGGGGCTTTAGCCAGAAAGCGCGCTATTTCGACGTCGATACCCACCAGAACAGCGTCTACGCGACGGGAACGGGGAGTGAGGTCTATCAGCTTAACCGCTTTGCCTATACCACCGATGAAGATCTTAAGAGCTTCAACATTGATAACCAGGTGACCAAAACCGTTGCGCTGGGCGACTGGAAACACCATCTGCTGGCCGGGTTTGACTATCAAAGGCTGAATTCCCATTTCCACTACCGTTACGCGTCCGCCACGCCGGGCATGGATATGCGTAATCCTGACTATTCGCAAATCCATGAAAGCGCGCTGGGACTCTACACCGCCCAGAAAAACCGCCTCAGCTATCAGCAGAACGGGTACTACCTGCAGGATCAGGTGGAATTTGGCGGCTTAAATCTGCTGGGCAGCCTGCGCTACGACGATTACCGCTCCGTCACCACCGATTACCTGCAAAACGGCGATAAGGCCTGGGTATCGCAGGATCGCGTCACCAAACGCCTGGGTGCGCTTTACGCATTCGATAACGGTATTTCGCCGTTTATCAGCTATTCAGAAGGTTTTGCACCGGTGTCGCCGCAGGGAACGCTCGTGGCGAAAGACGTCAAGCCAACCACCAGCAAGCAGGTGGAAGGCGGGGTAAAATATCTGCTGGCCGAGTACGCCACGACGTTTACCGCCTCGGTGTTTAACATCCGGCAGAAAAACGTTGTCACCTCCGATCCGGGCTTCCTGAACTACCGTCAGACTGGTGAAGTGGAATCCAAAGGCGCGGAGCTCTCCGCCATCAGCCGTCCGACGGATAACCTGACGCTGATTGCCAACTATGCGTACACCCACGCGATCAACCGGGAAGATGACAAGTACAAAGGTAAACGTCCAACGCAGGTCCCGGAGAATGCCTTCAACCTCTGGGGTGATTACACCTTTGAGAACACGCCGCTGAAAGGACTGATGCTGGGAGCGGGCGCACGCTACACCGGGCCGATGGAAATCTCTCCGGCAAACGATGCGGGTAAACTCGGGGGCACTACGCAGTACGATCTGGCGGCCTCGTACCGGATGGGCGAAATTCTGCCTTCGCTGGCAGGGCTAACGCTTAAAGCCAGCACGCAGAACATCACCAATAAAGAGACGTTGACCTGCTATGACGCGACCAACTGCTGGATTGGGCGTGACAGGACGTATCAGCTAGGGGCGAGTTACAGTTTCTAAGTAACGCCCTGTGAGTTCAAAATGTAGGCCGGGTAAGGCGAAGCCTCCACCCGGCAATACCCTTACTGCGCCGCAGCTTTCACCGGCGCAGTCTCATCGTTCGCCGCAGGCTGATTTTCCGGCACGCTGTCGCACGGTTTCTCTTTAGGACAAACCAGATCCAGCATTTTCAGCGTCACGCCGTTGCTCCAGCCGAACCCATCCTGCAGCGGGTACTCTCCACCGCCACCGCCGGTACCGGTAGAAGAGACATCATACTTCTCCACCAGCTTCTTCTCGCGGTCGTAAGTATGCTGAACGTTCTTCAGGAAGCGCCAGGTTACGTCCATCGCCACCTTGTTCTGCCCATAGTTCTGCAACCCTTCCGTTGCCACCCACTGTAGCGGCGCCCAGCCGTTTGGCGCATCCCACTGCTGGCCGCTGTTGATGGTAGTGGTGGTAATACCGCCCGGTTTCAACAGGCGCGCGGAGGTGGCCGCGGCGACTTTATCGGCACGATCCTGCGCCGCCGCCTTCACGTAAAGTGGGAAGAGGGCCGCTGCCGTGAGCTGGTTGCGCACCTTATTGCTCTTGAGATCGTAATCGGCGTACCAGCCCTCTTTATCATTCCACAGATGGCGCTCAATGGATTTCTGACGTGCGGTTGCCAGCGCTTCATATTTACTCGCCGCCGCGCTGTCCCCTGCCTCCTGGCTCGCTCGCGCAAGCAATTTTTCCATTTTAAACATCAGGGCGTTGAGATCGACGGGCACAATGCTGGTGGTGCGGATGGTGCCGAGCTTTTGCGGATCGTCCATCCAGCGGGAGCTAAAGTCCCAGCCAGAGGCGGCTGCGGAGCGCAAATCGCGGTAGATCTCCGTGGCGGGGCGGTTAGGATTACTCTTCGCCGTGGTGATATCGTCAAGCCAGGACTCCGGGCGCGGGGTATCGCGATCGTCCCAGTAGCGGTTGAGGACCGAACCGTCATCCAGCTTCACCACGCGCTGGCTAGTTTGCCCAGGCTGAAGGCTCTCTACGCCCTCCATCCAGTAGGCGTACTCTTTCTCCATCTGCGGACGATATTTCTTCAGTGCATCGTCGTCGTGGGTCGCCAGCAGCTCAACCATCAATGAGAAGAACGGCGGCTGGGAGCGGCTCAGGTAGTAGCTGCGGTTGCCATTGGGGATATGGCCGAAGGTATCAATTTCCCAGGCGAAGTTATCCACCATATCGCTGATTTTGTCCCAGTGGCCGCTCTCCGCCAGGCCCAGCATGGTGAAATAGCTGTCCCAGTAGTAGACCTCGCGGAAGCGCCCGCCGGGCACCACGTAAGGCTTCGGTAACGGCAGCAGGGAATCCCATTTGTTGCTGGCTTTATCCGTGGTGCGCGTCAGTACAGGCCAGAGGTCGTCAATGTGTTCACGTAAACTTTGTCCCGCAGGCGGCACATATTTTTCACCTTCCTCAGGCAGCGTGAAGTTCATCTCCACAAAGTGGCGCAGGTCAAAACTTGTCTGGGTGTGCTGCATCCGATAATCCGCCAGAATCTTCAGCGGGTCGCTTTTGGGAACGGCATCAGCGAAGGTTTTCTGATCGGGAAACAGTTTGGCACTCTGCACGTCATTAAACAGAGGGCCAAGCAAAATATCGGGTGAATTTTTCTGATAGGCTGGCTTTTCGTCGGCATAGCCCATCGTTGCCACACCGAGTAGCGCGCCTCCCAGCGCGAGGTGCAAAAGGGCAGGGCGTAAAGTACGGGGTCTTATCATCGGTTCGTCTCCTGTATTCCTGAGCAGCGTGACCGCTGTTATCAATCACCTGAAAACCTTAGACGAATATCGCCCGCTTCGCGTGTTGAATATCCCATTTTGCGCAGAACCAGACAATTTACCGCTTCGTCAGGCTTTACTGGATGGAAGGAGTTTGTTCTGAAAACGAAATTTAAAAAATTATTCCTTTATGAGACTGTCCTGATAGATAATAAACGCTTAGATTTTTTGCAATTTCATGATACGATGAGGATTATTAACTTTAAGGTTCAAAAAATGAACTTACCTGTCAATACTAAATCTCTTTCTTTAACTAATTATTCAAAAAAAGTAAAATCCTCATTCCTGGATATCACTTTTGTTATTGTTTTCTTTGTAATAGCATTTGCAGGCATTAATGATTCAGCATCTTTGCCGAACTATCTATATTACTTAATTCACTATATATGGATTGCCAGTCCGTTACCTTTAGCATATATCTCACTTCGTTTAATAAAACTGCCTTCATTAATCTCAGCTTATATTGTTTTTGTAACATTTAAATTATTGGAGTATATAAGTAACGTCAAGCTATCACTCACTGGTGAGGTGCTTTCCTGGAATGACTTAATTTCGCGTTCTAACATGTCTATTGCAAGCCATTATCTTACGCCATGGCCAATGTTTTTGCTTTTTTTGGTAATATCTTTTTGTGTGTTTTTATTCATTTTAAGCAAAGTGTTTTACACAACAAAGACAAATAAATTGTTACTCGCTGTTAGTTTTATTATGATGCTGCCATTCACATTTTATACTCATTTCAGCGCTCTTTTTGGAGAGGCAAATATTCTCTCGAGGGGGATGATTTTATTAGCCAAGGAAATGAATGTCACTTATAAATCATGGAATTGGCCAGAAAACCTCCGAGACAATGGTTTACCAATGCATATTGTGATGACTGGTTCACGCAAATCTGCACCTTTAGCTAACAAAAATAACAAAGAGAATTACGATCTTGAAAAGCAAGCGGGTAGTAAAAAATTGCCAAAACATAAAACTATTATATATGTGCTCTGTGAGTCATGCTGGTATGACAATACAAATTTCAAAGAAATCATAACTCCTATATTAAATGAAGGTTTTGTTACTTTTCGCGCGACGTCTCCAGTTTATGGTGGAGGTACTGCAAATGTTGAATTTGAAATGCTTACAGGACTACCAAGTAATTCGAGAGTTTTATCTGGCATAATTTATCAAGAATATGCATCACAGTTTAAATCGCATTCAGACTCCATTGCAAGTGTTTTAAAAGAAAAGGGGTTTATAACCTATGCTGCGCACAATTATTTAAAAGAATTTTGGCATAGAAATATTGTGTATAAGAAGTTTGGCTTTGAGCAATTTGATGGTCTCTATGAAATGTCTAATATAAAATTACCTGATCCAATTGCCGCAAGCAGGAAAGAATGGCAATGGCAACCCGATGATTACCTTCTTTATCAGTCAGCAATTGAACATTTAAAACATGCTGATGGGAAAGATATTTTCATGAACTTAATTACTATGTCCACACATGGCCCTTATCCTCATGAGAAAGATTCAGGAGAGTATGTATATACGTACGAGTTGAAACAAGCAGTTAGTCGCTTCGTTGATTTCTCTAAAGAAGTTCGTGAAATAGATCCTAATGCTGTTATTGTTCTTTATGGTGATCATAAACCAGCGTTGAATAAATTTTTTATGAACAGGAATGTTCTTCCTGCTAATCTTTTCAGCAAAACAGGCGATCGCGACGACGATTTTATATTTAAATGGGATATAAATCCGACCGAATATGGAGATGTGCCTGTTTTTGTAGCAGCAGGAAACGATGAGAATTTAGAAGAATTAGCGGTGGCGGCTAACCATCAACCATATTTTTGTGTATCCTCTCTAATAGATAAATACTTACTTGATTCCGGACTACCAAGTTTCAGTTACAATATTAAAAATCAATGTTATAACAAAAATGAGTCATATGAGAATAAAATCAATTTAATGCCATCATGGATATATTCAATGGCTTTATTCGAAGACGGTGAATAATGATGTTTAATGTTCAAATAAAAATTCAATATGCTATTTTATGATAAAAACACTACAGGCGGCAAATGGCAGAAAAGATAGTATCCCTGTAACATCCGGACGGCTTTAACAGTCCATGAACGTTGATTAAAAGTTGTATGATTAAATCAATGACAGCGGATACAGTGGGTGTTCTTCAGGCGGGCAAAGTCGGTAGTAAAACTCTACATCTGCCCCTACAAAGACTACGAAGCGGGCTGGCGAAAACACCTCTACAGAGTCGTTGAAATGAACGATTTTACAAATTCTGTTAAGAGGAATCAGATACCACTAGAGCAGTGGACCTTTAAGGTCCACTGCTGGGTGGTCGAGAAGTAGCACAGTTGAATGTATGGCCTTCGGAGGCTTCAGATCTGATAGGAATAGAAGTCAGAAAACGGTAAAACATGTTGCATTTCGCCTGTGGTGTTATTGCCTTCAATAAAGAATTAAAGAAATATGTTCTAATTAATTATATATGTCACGTTATAATATTGATGCGATTAATGAAATAAGAGTGTGAAGTGGATTGCCTTTCTTCTCTTCCTCGCGAAAAATTCTCTCTGTACCGATCACACAAGTTAAAATTCATAATTCACTTATCAAAAAACATAATAGCACCCCAATGGGTATTTGGTCGAAATGGCGATGCTCAATATTTGCGTATTCACTTTTATAATCAGGATGGATTCTATGAAATTAAAAAAAACGGTAATACTGATAAGTGCATTCTATTCCGGAGCGCTTTTCGCGGCACAACCCGCGACGAACGTGGAAGAAAAGCTGGCGCAACTGGAAGCGCAAATTCAGGCGCTTAAACAGCAGCAGGCGGCCGCCGCGCAGGCAGCATCCGCCGTTGTTGTGCGGTCGGAAGAGCCGGTGAGCAAAGCCGAACCGCCAAAGCTGACGCTTTCAGGGTATGGTGATATTAAATTTTATGGCGACGTCGAGTTTAATATGGATGCCGCGAGTAAGACCGGCAGTCTGACTTCTGTTAGGCAAAGCGCTAATAGCGACTGGGCACCAGGAGATAAAGAACGCTGGGATATTAACGGACGTATTTTATTAGGCTTTGATGGTTATCGTAAAATGGATAACGGCAATTTTGCCGGATTTTCCGTACAGCCCCTCGGCGATCTCGTCGGAAAAATGTACCTCGATGATGCGGTATTCTTCTTTGGTTCTGAGAACGACTGGGAAATTAAAGTCGGACGCTTCGAAGCGTACGATATGTTCCCGCTCAATCAGGATACCTTTGTGGAATACTCAGGAAATACCGCAGACGATCTCTACAGCGATGGCTACGGTTATATCTATATGCTGAAAGAGGGCCGCGGGCGAACCGACAGCGGGGGCAACTTCCTGATGAGCAAGACGCTGGATAACTGGTATTTTGAGCTGAATACCCTGTTTAAAGACGGCAGCGATTTGTACGTCGACCAGCGTTATCACGGCGCAGAACTTGAGAACGATAAAAATGTGGCCTACATGCGCCCGGTCATCTCGTGGCAGGACGGGCCGTTTTCCACCGCGGTCGCCATGGAGACCAACCTGGTGAACAACGCATACGGCTATCGCGACGACGCAGGGCGCTGGGTCGATCAATCCGACCGTACCGGCTACGGGTTTACTATGACCTGGGACGGGCTCAAAACCGATCCGCAGGACGGGGTGGTTATAAACCTCAACACGGCTTACCTGGACGCGACGGGCGAAACCGACTTTACCTCAGGCATCAATGCCCTCTGGCATAATTTTGAGCTGGGTTATATCTACGCCCATAACGAAATCGACGAATTCAATACCTCGACGTTTGACGCAGAGTGTGAGAACGACTGCTGGATCTCTGACCCGGGCGAGTATGACATTCATACCATCCATACGTCGTACCTGATCCCGAACGTCATGAAGATGAAAAACTTCAACATCTATCTGGGCGCGTATGCCTCCTGGGTCAACGCTTCCCCGAAAGAGGGTGATAATAAAAACGACGACCGCTACGGTGGCCGCGTGCGCTTTAAATACTATTTCTGATGCCAGCCTGCCGGTCAGACCTCTTCCGGGGTCTGGCTGGCTTCCCGCAGCGTGCCCGGCGCATGGCCAATGATGCGCTTAAAGGCCCGGCTAAACGCTGCCAGCGATCCGTAACCCAGCCTGAGTGCGACCGTTTCAATCGGCTGGTTTTCGTGGCGAATGTACTGAATCGCCAGTCGCATTCTCAGTTCGCTGAGATACTTTGCCGGGGTGGTCCCCGTCGCGGCCAGAAACCGTTCGGCAAACACGGAGCGGGAGGTGCCCGCTTCTTTTGCCAGTTCCGCCACGCTCCAGTTCAGGCCAGGCTGCTGGTGCATGGCGTAAATGGCCCTGCTCAGCCGCGGGTCGCGTAAGACCTGCACCCAGCCGGTGGCTTTCCCGCAACCAGCCTCAACCCAGCCGCGGACGATCAGCGCCGCCACCACGTCAGCCAGCCGGGCGAGGATCCCGGCAAACCCGACCTGTCGTGTCATTGACTCGCGCTCCATGGCCGCCAGCAGCGGATGGATTTCCGGCCAGGTGGACATCAGCCGACTGACCATCATCACTTCCGGCATTGCTTTAATCAGCGGCTGCATCCCGCCGAGCTCAAAATCCATACACCCGCTAAAGATGATGGTGTTCTCGTTCTCCGGACAGGGCTCGCAGGTAATCGCACAGACCGAGCCGCAGATAGGCTCGCTGGGAAAGGCGTTCACCGGGGTAATGGCTGCCTGCGCGTCAGAGAGCAGGGCATGAGAATTACCGCCAGGAATAAACAGCGCGTCGCCGCTGCTCAGTTCAAACGTTGCGCCGCTGTCCATTCGGAGCAGGGCACTTCCGTGGCTCACAAAATGGAACTGCGCCTTACCGGGTGCCTGGTGGAACGCCACGCCAAACGGCGCGCTGGCTTCAATCCGCCGGTATTTCACGCCCGACAGGCGCATGCCGCGTAAAAGTTCGCTGATCAAATCGGGGGACTGTACGGTCATGGCGCAACTCCGGACGAATAATCAATAAGTGGAGATTATATGTCATAGATCGTCCACGGTGAACCCTCTATGCTTTTGCGACAGTTGTCACATTTTTATAACGGGAGAATAACAGATGAATTCATGTGTCGCGGCGAGAGAGGCCGTTGCGCCTGCCAGACCCGCCTGGCGGGCCGTCTATTCACTGGGGCTGGGCGTGTTTGGTTTGATAACGGCAGAGTTCCTGCCGGCCAGTTTGCTGACGCCGATGGCCGCGAGCCTGGGCGTCAGTGAGGGCATGGCCGGGCAGGCCGTCACAGCCACCGCGCTGGTGGCGCTGGTCACCGGCCTGCTGATCGCCCCGGCGACCAAAAATATCGACCGTCGCTGGGTATTGATGTTTTTCTCCGTGCTGCAAATCATCTCCAGCCTGCTGGTGGCCTTTGCGCCCACGCTGCACGTCCTCCTGATGGGGCGCCTGCTGTTAGGGGTCGCCATCGGTGGGTTCTGGGCGATGTCGACGGCCACGACGATGCGTCTGGTTCCGGCGGATAAGGTGCCGAAAGCGCTGGCGGTGATCTTTTCCAGCGTGTCGATTGCCACCGTGGTTGCGGCCCCGCTGGGGAGCTATCTGGGCAGCCTGATTGGCTGGCGCAACGTCTTTGTGCTCTGCATTCTGCCGAGCATGCTGGCGCTGCTGTGGCAGATCTGGGTACTGCCGTCCATGAAGCCGGAGAGCAGCGGTAGCCTGAGCACGTTGTTCCGCGTGCTGCGTCGTCCGGGGATGATCGGCGGCATGCTGGCCACTATTCTGATCTTCAGCGGCCATTTCGCCTTCTTTACCTACCTGCGCCCGTTCCTGGAAACGGTGGGGCAGGCGAACGTTGAGACCATTTCACTGATCCTGCTGGGCTTTGGGCTGGCGAACTTTGTCGGCACTTCCGTTGCCGGGCACCTGCTGGCACGTAATCTGCGCCTGACGCTGGCGCTGGTGCCTTTCGCCATGGGCATACTGGCGCTGGCGATGGTGGCGTTTGGCCATCTGGCGATGCTGGACGGGTTCCTGGTGGCGCTGTGGGGCTTTGCGTTTGGTCTGGTTCCGGTAGGCTGGTCAACCTGGCTTGCTACCACCGTTCCGGATGAAGCCGAAAGTGCAGGAGGGCTGCTGGTGGCCTCAATTCAGCTGGCAATCAGTGCCGGTGCGGCCGTGGGCGGAGCGGTATTTGACCTTAACGGTGCCAGCGGAGTATTCGCCGGAAGCGGGTTGCTGCTGGTGACGGCGATGGTGGTTGTGTTGATGGGCGTGAAGGTCAAAGCGGAGTAATTTATTTGCCGGGTGAGCGCTTGCGCCACCCGGCCCCAGGCTTACAGCCCTTTCTTATCCATCCACACCGCCAGATCCACCAGGCGGTTAGAGAAGCCCCACTCGTTGTCATACCACGCCAGGATCTTCACCATGTTCCCGCCAATCACCAGCGTGGAAAGCCCGTCGATAATGGAGGAGCGCGGGTCGCCCTGATAGTCGCTGGAGACCAGCGGTTCATCGCTATAGCCCAGAATGTCTTTCAGCGGCCCGCTGGCTGCCGCGTTACGGAACGCGTCATTCACCTCTTCGGCGGTTACGTTCCGGCTGAGCGTTACCGTTAGATCCACAATCGACACCACCGGAACCGGCACGCGCAGAGAGTACCCGGTGAGTTTGCCGTCCAGTGAGGGAATGACTTTGCCCAGCGCTTTCGCCGCGCCGCTGGAGTAAGGCACAATCGACAGCGCCGCCGCGCGCGCGCCGCGCAGATCTTTCTCCGGCTGGTCGTGCAGCGCCTGGCTGTTGGTGTAGGCGTGCGTCGTGTTCATCAGACCATGCTCAATCCCGAACTGTTGATGCAGCACCTGAGCCGCCGGCGCCAGGCCGTTCGTGGTGCAGCTCCCGTTACTGACGACCACATGCTGAGCCGGGTCGTAGCGATCGTGGTTCACCCCCATCACAACCGTCAGATCGTCATTCTTGCCGGGCGCGGAGATGATGACGCGCTTTGCACCACCGTGCGTGACGTGCACCGCTGCTTTTTCCCGCTCGGTAAAGAAGCCGGTGGCCTCTATCACCACGTCAACGCCGACATCGCGCCACGGGATATTTGCCGGATCGCGCTCGCTAAACACCGTGATCCGCTGACCGTCCACCTGCAGCGCGCCGTCAGCCGCTTCAACGGGCGCGGGCAGTTTGCCCAGAAGGGAATCATGTTTCAGCAAATGGGCGAGGGTTTTACTGTCCGTCAGATCGTTAATGGCCACAATCTGAAGAGCCGGGTTACCCAGCGCCGCGCGCAGGAAATTACGTCCGATACGGCCGAAACCGTTAATACCGACCTTAACCATGGTGCACTCCTTATCTCTGTTGTCTGGAGTCACTGTAGGCGTCGGGCTGGTTGGCGTAAATGACAAAAAAGGATCAGATTACGCCATCTTGCGGCAGTGGAATCGCTGGCGGTACTCGCCGGGCGTGAGGTGAAGCTGCTTCTCAAAGATGCGGCGCAAATTAATGCTGGTGCCAAACCCGCTTTGCTCGGCAACGCGATCAAGGGGATCATGAGTCTGCTCAAGCAGCTGCCGGGCGGCAGCCAGTCGCGCTTCGGTCACGTAGCGGGCAGGCGAGACGCCCGCGTCGCGGGTAAATACCCGGGTAAAATTGCGCGGGCTCATCGCCACCTTTTCGGCCAGATTTTCCACGCACAGGTCAGCGGTGAGGTTCTGCAGGATCCAGGTTTGCAGCTCGCTTATGGGCCCCGATGTGCCAGGCTGCTGCAGGCTATAGCGGCTAAACTGCAGCTGTCCGCCGGGACGTCGCAGGTACATCACCATATCCTGCGCCACGTCGCGGGCGAGGGTAAATCCGTAGTCGTCCTCCACCAGCGCGAGGGTCAGGTCGAACCCGGAACTGACGCCGCCGGAGGTCCAGATGGGACCATCCTGAATGTACAGCGGGCCCCCTTCGACATGGATAGACGGATACCGGGCTTGCATTGTCTCCAGCAGCCGCCAGTGGGTGGTGGCGCGACGACCGTCCAGAAGGCCGGTCTGAGCCAGCAGCATCGCGCCGCCGCAGATAGAGGCTACCCGCCGGGCATGCGGCGCAGCGAGGTGCAGCCAGTCCACCACCGCCGTGCTTTCCTGCTCGTTCATCCCGCGTCCGGTGATGATAATGGTGTCCAGCGGTTCGCGCGGATCCAGCTCCGGCAGACGATAGTCCGCCAGCAGGTTCAGACCGGACTGGCCGTGGATCACCTGGTGAGGCTGCGTGGTGGCGATGATAATACGGTAGCGGGGCCGGGAAAGCCCTTCCGGATGCAGCCGGTTGGCCTGCATCAGAATGTCGGCGATACCGGCGGCTTCAAACAGCATGCCACCGTCGGGAACGATAATTAAAATTTTCTTCATGTCCTGAAAAGTACCTTTACCACAAAATAAGTCAAGCGGCGCGTGCCCCCACATTTCTGGCAAAGCAAAGCGATTTAAGTTCTTTGTTATTTCAGGCGTTATCCCCGATCGTCAGGGCACTGTCTCTGGCGAAACGGCGTCTGAAGGAATGAGTCAACGAAGCTCCCTCTATTTACATCCGCAACAACGCGAACAAATCCGCCATCTCGCATCGGGTTTTATATGGCGAAGCGAACTGCCCACGTGGCTGTTGATCGTCACTATTTATGCCGGCTGGTTTGCCACGCTGGCGTTCTGGCAAACGCTGGGCCTGCTGCCCGCCACGCTGCTGCTCATCGGGTTTACCGCCTGGTACATGTCGCTGCAGCATGAGCTGATCCACGGACATCCCACCCGTTTCGCCTGGCTTAACCAGCTGCTGGGCACGCTCCCGCTGGCGGTCTGGTATCCGTACGGCCTGTACCGGGATTCCCATCTTGCGCATCATCGGCACCATAGCCTGACCGATCCGGTGGATGACCCGGAGTCGTACTATTTTACCGACGAGAGCTGGGCACGTTTTTCGCCGTGGCAGAAACGCGCGATCCGCGCCCGGAATACCTTTTTCGGGCGGCTGGCACTGGCGCCGCTACTGGATATCCTTCAGTCGCTGGGCAGCGCCGTGACGGCGTTTCGTCATCGTCAGCCGCGGGCAATGGCGATGTGGCTGGTTCACGCTCTGCTGCTGGCGGCGCTTTTCGCGTGGATGGCGCATCACGGCTTTTCACCCGTCTGGTTTGTGCTGGCGGTAAGCTATCCGGCGCTGGCGCTGACCAAGGTCCGGTCGTTTTACGAACATCGGGCGGCGGACGATCCGCTCGCGCGATCGGTCATTAACGAGGCCGGGCTGTTCTGGCGGGTGCTGTTTTTGAATCTCAACTACCATTCCATTCACCACGATTTACCGGGCGTTCCCTGGTACGGGTTACCGACGATCTACCGGCAAAATCGGGAGGCGTACCGGCAGCGTAACCACGGCTTTGTAGTCAGGGGCTACGGTGACTGGCTACGCCAGTTCTGGACCCGGCCTGTGGAGGTCACTGTACATCCCGGAAAACAACAGGAGGAGAGGTATGAGTAACCTGCTGGCGCTTCCCATGTACGCCGTGGATCGCGCCGACACCCGCGCGCTCTGGCTGGCGGTGCAGCGTCTGCTGGCCGCACGGGATGTGCCCGTCGATCCTGTTCCCGGCTGGCCGGAGTCTGACCTGCTGACCCACTGGCGGCAGCCTGAGCTTACCCTCAGCCAGACGTGCGGCTACCCGCTGGTCACGCAGCTCCCGGAGGTACAGGTGGTGGGCTGTTTTCACTACACCGCGGAGGGCTGCGAAGGGAGCCTGTACCGCAGCTTTCTGGTGGCGCGCGAGGCTGATAGGCATCTCACGCTGGCGGATTTTCGCGGACGTCGGGCGGTCTGTAATTCGGTAGACTCGCAGTCCGGCTATAACGCACTGCGAAAAAAGGTGGCTCCCCTGATTGTTGACGGGCCATTTTTCTCACAAACGTCCTTCAGTGGCAGCCACCGTCAGTCCCTGATTGACGTCCAGCGCGGGAAGAGCGATATCGCCGCCATCGACTGCGTGACCTGGGCGCTGCTGAAGCGTCATGAGCCGGAACGGCTTGCGGGGCTGGCGGCGATCGACCGTACCCCGCTTACGCCTGGGCTGCCATTAATCACGTCGCAACGCACGTCCACCGAAACGCTCAGTGCCATTCGCGATGCGCTACGCGAGCTGGTGAGCGCGCCGGAATACCGGGAGGTTTGTGCCGCGGTTCTGATCGGCGGTTTTAGCGTGGTGACGCGCCAGGCTTACGCCGCATTGACCGTGTGAAAAATCGCCTGTGCGTCGGTAAAACAGCGCAGCGCCAGCGAGGAGACGGGCTTCTGCCTGCGCATAATCAGGCCGACGGGGGCCTCAACGTTGGCATCGGCGATGGGGGCGATCCCGAAATTGTTGTTCAGTTCCTCAAGCCCGTTGTTCAGCGGCATCACGGCGCAGCACACGCCGCTCTGAACCGCCTGAATGATCTGGTATGTTGAATCACTCTCGAAAACGGACCTGGGTTCGATGCCGGCTGATTTAAAGCTGGCCTCCATGTGCGCCCGGTAGTGCATCCCTTTGGTCAGGAACCCCAGCGGAAAATCCGTCAGGTCGCGCCAGGTGAGCGGCGTCTGGTCCAACTGGAAATGACGGGTATCGTGCAGCAGGCCCATCTTCGTTTCAGGAAGCTGGATAATATCAAACAGGCTGGTGTCGATGCTGTTGAGATAGCAAATCCCCAGTTCCAGCTGGTTGCGGCTGACGCCGTCCGCAATCTGCGCCGAAGACATAGAATAGAGGCTGTAGGTCAGCTCCGGGTACTTTTGCGTCAGCTGGCGGATAAAGATCATCGGATCCACGCTCGCCAACGGCACCATCCCCAGACGTAATTCCCCCACCACCTGACCTTTGCACAGCGCGGCTTCCGCCTGCAATCCGTCGTGCGCGGCGAGCAGCGCGCGCGCCCACGCCAGAATACGTTCACCCTCCGGTGTAAACCCTTCAAAGCGCTGTCCGCGCACAATCAGCACCAGCCCGAGCTCCTCTTCCAGGCTGCGGATGCGCATGGAGAGGGTCGGCTGGGTGATATTGCACCGCGAGGCCGCTTTACCAAAATGGCGGGTTTCGTCGAGCGCGAGTAAATATTTTAACTGTTTAATGTCCATCACTCTTCTCTGCGCGTGAAGCCTTACAGCATGCGGATCTCTTTCGAGCGCAGGGTAATGCGGACCGGAACCGATTTATACGACGGCGTGCCGCTGTCCTTATCGAGATAATCGAGCGGCACCAGCACGTTGGCTTCCGGGTAATAGGCCCCGACGGAGCCCTGGGCGATGTTGTACGCCACCACGGTAATATCCTCCAGACGCTGAGCGCTGCCGGGCAGGGCGGTTTCAATATCCACGCGATCGCCGTGTTCCAGCCCTGACTGCGCCATATCCTCTTCGTTCATAAACAGCACGTCGCGGCGGCCAAACACGCCGCGGTAGCGGTCGTCCAGGGCATAAATGGTGGTGTTGTACTGATCGTGGCTGCGCAGCGTAATCAGGCGCAGAACATGCTCGCCTTCGCCGCTGGCGTTCTCGTGTACGCCGTCGAATACCGAAAACATCGCTTTGCCCGTCGCGGTCGGCCAGATACGCTGCGTCGGCGGCAGCGGCATGCGGAAGCCGCCGGGAACGCGGATCCGCGCATTGTAGTTCTCGAAGCCCGGGATGGTCTGCTCAATCAGATCGCGGATGCGGTCGTAATCCTCGACCAGCGTCGTCCAGTCTACACGGGTTTTCGGCAGCGTGGCTTTCGCAAGGCCTGCCACGATGGCGGGCTCCGAGCGGAGTAACGGCGAGGCGGGTTTTAGCTTGCCGGAGGAGGCGTGCACCATCGACATGGAGTCTTCAACGGTAATGGACTGACGGCCGGTGGCCTGCATATCCAACTCGGTGCGGCCGAGGCACGGGAAAATAAAGGTCTCTTTGCCCACCAGCAGATGGGTACGGTTGAGCTTGGTGCCAACGTGCACGCTCAAATCCAGGTTACCCATCGCCGGAAAACCCCGTTCGTGATCGGGCATCGCAACGGCAAAGTTCCCGCCGAGGCAAATGAGCGCTTTTGCGCGACCGTCGATCATGGCCTGCGTCGCCTGCACCGCATCATGCCCGTGACGGGAAGGGGGCTCAAAGCCAAACACCTCTTTCAAACGCGTCAGGAAGGCGGGGGTGGGCTTCTCGCTAATCCCGACGGTGCGGTTCCCCTGAACGTTTGAGTGGCCGCGCAGGGGGCAGATCCCCGCGCCGGGCTTGCCGATATTCCCGCGCAGGAGCAGCACGTCAGCAATCAGGCGGACGTTGGCCGTGCCTTTATTGTGCTGGGTAATCCCCATTCCATAAGTAATGATGGTGGCGTTTGATTTTGCATAGGCCTCGGCCACCTTTTTGAGCGCTGCCTGGCTGAGCCCGGACTCGCGCTCGATGTCATCCCAGCGGGTCTGCGTGATATCGGCAGCAAAGTCGTCAAGGCCCTGGGTGTGTTCTGCTATAAAGGCACGATCGAGCACGTTACCGCGTTCGGCCTCCATTTCAAGAAGATGTTTAGCAATACCTTTCAGCGCGGCAGCATCGCCCCCGGCCTTCACCTGGAAGTAGGTTGAGGCGATATCCGTAGAGCTATAAGTTGCCATTTCAATCACGCTTTGCGGGTCCGCAAAACGTTCGAGGGCGCGCTCGCGAAGCGGGTTGAAGACGATAATCGGCACGTTGCGACGAGCCAGCTCATGAAGGGTCCCCATCATTCGCGGATGGTTCGTGCCGGGGTTATGGCCGATGGAGATCACCAGCTCGGTCTTGTCGAAGTCGTCCAGCGAGACAGTACCTTTCCCAATACCGATGGAGCGCGGCAAGCCGACGCTGGTGGCCTCGTGACACATATTCGAACAGTCCGGGAAGTTATTGGTGCCGTACTCCCGGGCGAATAGCTGGAACAGATACGCCGCTTCGTTGGAGGCACGTCCGGAGGTATAGAACTCGACCTGGTCCGGTTCGAGCCCGCGCAAGATTTCCCCAATGCGTTGAAACGCCTCGTCCCAGTCGACGGGCCGGAAGGTATCGCTAGTCCGGTCATAGCGCAGGGGATGCGTCAGACGCCCGTAACCCTCCAGCTCAAAGTCCGATTTTGCCAGCAGCGAGGAGACGCTGTTTTCCGCCAGAAACGCGGGCGTCACGCGCTTGCTGGTCGCTTCCCATGTCACCGCCTTGGCGCCGTTTTCACAGAACTGGAACGTTGATTTGTGTTCTTTATCGGGCCACGCGCAGCCCGGGCAGTCAAAACCGTCAGGCTGGTTGGTGCGCAGCAGCGTAGCGGGGGCTTCAAAGGTATCCATTTGAGTCCGTACCGCAATGGCCGTCGCTTTTAACGCGCCCCAGCCGCCGGCAGGACCATCATAGTGTCTGATACCGGGAACTGAGCGTCTTTTCGTGTTCATACATACTCCTGACGTGTTTGGTCGCGCAACGGCTGGGTAATAAGCAAAAACAATGACTGGCATAAAGAGGAACCCATACGATCGAGTTATAGCTTTTGCCTGTAATCATATTTATAACAATGGGTTAAAGCGGTTTATGTGTAACTATTTAAAGAAATTATAACGAAATTTTATCATTTTAATAATAAATTATATCTATCATGTGTTCAGTCTGAGCGATGGCGGTAGCGGCGCGATGATGTAGTCAGGGTGAAATTTCAAATGAAGGTTGCGTGGTTTGCAGCAAAGCGAATCCGAACAGAAAAGGGAATGCTTCACAATTTCATCGAGGGAAACATCATAAATGGTGTAGCAACGCTTAATTGTTATAATATCCAGGTGATAATAACGGGGAAAAAGTAGTGGCTAAAAGAGAAACTTATTTTGAAGTGCAAAATTAACTTTTTTCAACCCTGCTGAATAAGCTTCATATATTCATCTTACCCCTTCCAGTAATAAATGTTACATGGCTAATGCAACAAATAATTCATACTGGATATATTTTCTTCACCTCACAAAAAGCCAAATTCTACTAGTTATGGTAGTAGCAATAATAGAGTGACTGCGGTAATGAAAGTAATTCTTTTTTGGGGTTAATCTTTAAATATCAATTGGATAACTTGTTGTCTGGCAGGTGAAATAGAGGGTCGCGCTTAAATCATATTTTTTTCTCAGATTAATCCTATAATCATTCATGTGCTTCTTTAAGCACCACTTGTCAGGCAGGAAATATTGAATTGCAGGCAAGCTCATGTAAACTTGTTTACCGTTTGTCAAAATATGTCAGGAAGACGCTGGGCCTTATTCTGAAGGGCTCGTGCGGTAGCTATGCCTTAAAATTAGTAACACCCCGAAATTATCCTGACTATTTTAACAATAGCACCTAAGTCAAATTTCATCCCCTTATCTCCATCATCAAAATATCGCTACGGAAAAGCATATGAAAATGCGTGTACTGTTTTCACTTCTGTTTGTAATGGCGGTGGCGGGCTGTAAAGCGCCACAGAAACCGGCAATCACCGACGACACGATTGTGACCAGCCAGGTCAACGGCGTCACCCTGACTCACCGTCACGCCGTGGTGCCGCCAACGGAATTCACCCCGCTTAACGAGCCTTATCGCGCCATGTACCCGGCCTCCCTGATGAGCCGTCCTGATTTTGGCGGAAAGGTTATCCGTACGCTGGATACCGGCAAAACTTATGTGGTGCTGGGGCAGGTTGAACACTACTGGATGGCGCTCGCCGATGAGGGGAACGACCAACTGATTGGCTACGTCCCGATGCGTGCCGTTATCAAAGCCGACCAGTACGAAGCGACCGTTCGTAAACAGGCCATTCGTCCTAAGGCGCGTAAAAAGGCGACCTGCGTCGATGTGGATGGCAACAGCAAAGCCTGCAAAGACAGCGCTAACGGTACCTGGATCCTGAACTAAACGGCTTTCGTGGGCGTATTTTTATGAATAATAAAAAGTTTCATCGGCTGTGGTTAGTCTTTTACGCGGCGTTTTTCGCCCTTGTCAGTGGTTGTACGTCGTCTTCACACAGCGACCCTTCCCGCTACAATCTGCAGTTTCAGGCTCATCCACAAATCAATGATTCTGCGCCACTTAAAGTCCGGGTGCTGTTGTTGAAATCCGATGCGGATTTCATGTCCAGCGACTTCTATTCCCTGCAGAACAACGCGTCAGCAACGCTTGGCGCGAATCTGCTGAACAGCGATGTTTTCTTCCTGATGCCGGGACAGCTGTCCAAAACCCTCAGCGGTCAGAGCGATCCCGAGGCGCGCTATATCGGCGTGATGGCGGAATATCAGAAGCTGGACGGTAAAAAATGGCGCGTTTCACTCCCGCTGCCTGTGCCAGGCGAAAATCATATCTACCAGTTCTGGAAATGGTCCGCGGATGAACTCCAGGCCAACGTTTTTCTCGACGTAAACGGCATTCGGGTCATCAGCCAGTAACGCGCTTCACAACAGGAAACACATCATCATGACCAAAGCAGAAAAGGTCGTCTGGACCGAAGGCATGTTCCTGCGTCCACACCATTTTCAGCGGACTGAAAGTTATCTGCTCAACCATGTTCGTGAGTGGGGTGCGCTGCAGCGTTCTTATCTCTGGGGCTTTCTCGACGTAGAGCTGGACGAAGCAATGCTTCGCCAGGGCTGCATTGCCCTGAGCTACTGCAGCGGGTTACTGCCGGACGGCACCTTTTTCCAGGTGCGCAACGGACGCAACGGTCCCGCGCCGCTAAAAATTCCTGACAACCTCACCAACGAAAAGGTGGTGCTTGCGCTGCCGGTTCGTCGTGGCGAGCGGGAAGAGGTGATCTTCAGCGAAGAGCCGGCCTCGCTGGCGCGCTTCGTCGCGTTTGAGCAGGAGGTGGAAGACGATAACGCCATGTCGGTAGGGGATGCTACCGTACAGTTTGGCCGCCTGCGTCTGACCCTGATGCTGGAAAAAGACCTCACGGCAGAATGGACCGCCATCGGCGTGGCGTTTGTGACTGAAAAACGCAACGACAACCACGTGCGGCTCGATAACAGCTACATCCCGCCGATGCTGAACGCCAACAACAGCCCGCAGATCTACAGCATGATTAACGATCTGCACGGCTTGCTGGTGCAGCGCAGCCAGCAGATTGGCGGCCGCCTGCGCCAGCCTGGCCGCTTTAACACCTCTGAACTGATTGAATTTACGCTGCTGTCGCTGGTGAACCGTCATCTGGGCGAGGTTTCACATTTGAAAACGCTGCCGCTGCTGCACCCGGAAACGCTCTGGCGCAGCTGGCTGCCGTTTGCCACCGAGCTCGCCACCTGGACGTCGCAGCGTACAACCGAGAGCGTGCTGCCGATTTACGATCACGACGATCTGGCGAACTGCTTCAGCAAGCTGATGCTGATGCTGCGTCAGGGGTTGTCGCTGGTAATGGAAGACCACGCGATTCAACTGCCGCTTAACGAGCGCTCCCATGGCCTGAACATTGCCACGGTGCCTGAAACCAGCATGGTGCGTGAGTTTGGCTTCGTGCTGGCGGTAAAAGCCAACGTGCCGGGCGAACACCTGCAGACCCATTTCCCGGCGCAGATGAAGGTCGCACCGGTCTCGAAAATTCGCGATCTGGTTCAGCTTCAGCTGCCGGGCATTATGCTGCGCGCCATGCCGGTCGCGCCACCGCAGATCCCGTGGCATGCCGGCTACAGCTACTTTGAGCTGGAGAAGGGCAGCGAGCTGTGGCACGAGATGGATAAGTCCGGCGCATTCGCCCTGCACCTTGCAGGGGAGTTCCCGGGGCTGGATATGGAGTTTTGGGCCATCCGTAGCCCGACAGAATAATAAAGCGAGCGCTTAATATGCAGGAACGACAGGATAGCGGCAGTGATGCCGCGTTTACCGGAGCCAGTAGCAACAATCAGCTGGTGGCGGCCGCCAATCCGCTGCTCAACGCGATTCCGCAGATCCGTCATTCGGTATCACATGACGATCAGGTGGCGTTACGCCAGCGCCTGATCGATGAGATTCGCCGTTTTGAAGTCCGCTGCCAGCAGGCGGGGCTGCCCTACGAAGTGATCGTCGGGGCGCGCTACTGCCTGTGTACGGCGCTGGACGAGGCCGCCGCGCTTACCCCCTGGGGCAGCAGCGGCGTCTGGTCCAGCAATGGCCTGCTGGTGACGTTCCATAACGAAACCTGGGGCGGGGAGAAGTTCTTCCAGCTGCTGGCGCGCCTGTCGCAGAACCCGCGCGAGCATATTCTGCTGCTGGAGATGATCAACTACTGTCTGCTGCTGGGCTTCGAGGGGCGCTACCGGGTACTGGACAATGGTCGTACCCAGCTTGAAACCATCAAGCAGCGGCTGTGGCAGATGATCCGCGGCGTGCGCGGTAGCTATCCGCCGCCGCTTTCTCCTCATCCGGAAGATCGTCCGGTGCTGCGCAAGCTGTGGCGGCCGATGGTTCCCCTGTGGGCCTGCGTGGCGCTGGCCGGGTTTATCGCCTGCCTGTTTTATATCGTGCTTAACTGGCGTCTTGGCGACAGCACCAACCCGGTGCTGGCGAAGATTTACCAGTCCCAGCTGCCGGAAACCACCATCCAGCAGCCGGCGCGTCAGCTGCCCGCTGTGCTGAACCTGCGCGGCTTCCTGAAGCCTGAAATTGAGGCGGGCCTGGTGGCGGTGAAAGACGAAGCGGATCGCAGCGTCGTGATCCTGAAGGGCGACGGGCTGTTTGCCTCCGCCTCTACCGTCGTGCGCGACCGCTATGAACCGGTCATCAACCGCATTGCGCAGGCGATGAATAACGTCAGCGGCAAAATTCTGGTGGTGGGCTACAGCGATAACGTGCCGATCCGCAGCGCACGCTTTGCCTCTAACTACGAGCTCTCCCTGGAACGCGCGCGCTCCGTACAGAAAATGCTGCAGGGAAGCCTCTCTCAGCCTGGCCGCGTGAAGGCGGAAGGGCGGGGCGAGATTAACCCGGTGGCGCCGAACACGACCCCGGAAAACCGCGCCCGTAACCGCCGTGTGGAAATTACTCTGCTGGTGTCGCCTGAAAACACTCAGGCCGAGCTGAACGGATTGCCGCAAGGAAACTAAGGAATGCTGACGACTCTTCTTTCCATACTGACTAACCGCATTCTGTGGAGCTTCCTCGGCGTCACGGCGCTGGCGGCGGTGATCTGGATGATAGGTCCGCTGTTGTCCATCGTGGACACCCGACCGCTCGAATCCGAGCAGAACCGCATCATCAGTATTGCCGTGGTCTACCTGCTGTGGGCGCAGGGCCATATTCTGCCGCGTCTTTATAACGCCTGGCTGAACCGCAAGCTGATGGACAAGCTCAACGAGAACACCACCAGCCCGGAGGCGGCGGATCCGCAGCAGCGCCTGAACAGCGAGGAGCAGATCCTCGCCAGCCGTTTTGATGAAGCCGCGCAGATGCTGAAAAAAGCGCACTTCAGCAAAGCGGGACAGGGTGCCCAGTGGACGCAGCGCTTCAGCACGCAATATCTCTACCAGCTGCCGTGGTACGTCATTATCGGCGCGCCGGGTTCCGGTAAAACCACGGCGCTGGTTAATTCCGGGCTGCAGTTCCCGCTGGCCGACCGCTTCGGTAAAACCGCGCTGCGGGGCATCGGCGGCACGCGCAACTGCGACTGGTGGTTCACCAACGAGGCCGTGCTGCTGGATACCGCGGGTCGCTATACCACTCAGGAAAGCGAACAGGTGCAGGACGCCGGTGAATGGCTGCAGTTCATGGGGCTACTGCGCAAGTACCGTCGCCGCCAGCCGATCAACGGCGTCATCGTCACGATCAGCATTTCGGACCTGCTGACCCAGTCCGCCGAGGCGTCCCGCCAGCAGGCGGTGAACCTGCGCCAGCGCCTTTCTGAACTGCATGAGCAACTGGGGATTCGCTTCCCGGTCTACGTGATGGTGACCAAGGCCGACCTGCTCAAAGGCTTCCGCGCGTGGTTTGCCGACTACGACAAAGCGCAGCGAGACCAGATCTGGGGCTTCACGCTGCCGTGGGAGCAAACCAAACACGCCGATTACGACCTGATGGGTAACTTCCAGCAGGAGTTTTCTTTGTTACAGCAGCGCCTTGATGCCGGGCTGCCGGAAACCATGCTCAAAGAGCATGATGCGAAAACCCGTGCCGAAGCGTATCTCTTCCCACAGGAGTTCGCCGCGCTGCGTCCGCTGCTGGCGGATTACCTCAGCACGGTCTTCGCCCGCTCCAACTTCGAAACCGAGTTCTCGCCGCGCGGGATCTACTTCGCCAGCGGTACCCAGGAAGGCATGCCGTTCGACCGCGTAATGGGCGAACTGAACCGCGCGCTCTCCCTGCCGGAAGGGGGAGAGAACGATAACTGGGATTCGGTTAGCAAAGAAGCGCCTATCCCCGGCGCGAAGGGCCAGAGCTTCTTCATCAAGAACCTGCTGCAAAACGTCATCTTCCAGGAAGCCGGGATTGCGGGCGAAAACCGCTGGTGGGAACTGCGCAACCGGGCAGTGATCTGGTCCGGCTACGCGGCGCTGCTGGCCCTGCTGGCGATCCTCGGCGGGCTGTGGCTGACCAGCTATGCAAAAAACAAGGCCTATCTGGAAGAGGTGGATGCGAAGGTGCCGCTGCTGGACCAGCAGAGCAAAGCGTTGCAGAACCAGCCGCAGCGTGACCTGTTCGATCTGCTCCCGCTGCTGAATGGCCTGGTGGACCTGCCGAAAAGCGACGCCTTTGATGTGAACGATCCGCCAGTCTCCCGCCGCATGGGGCTTTATCGCGGGGATGACGTCAGCGATGCCTCTCAGTCCCTGTACCAGAAGGCGCTGGATCAGCTGCTGTTGCCCGCCGTTGCTATGCACATCACCACCTGGCTGCGCAACGACAACGGCAGCGACGTGGAGTACAGCTACGAGGCGCTGAAAGCCTATCAGATGCTGTATCAGCCGAAACACTACGACGGCAAATTCCTGCATTCGTGGGTGATGCTCAACCTGCAGCGTAACCTGCCGCAAAACGTCACGAAGGCGCAGCTGCAGCAGCTCGAATGGCATCTCACCCAGCTGCTGGAGCCGAAAATTCAGGCCTCGCCGTACGCTCAGGACGAATCCCTGGTGACGCGTGAAAGGGCTTTGATCAACCAGCAGCCACTTTCAACCCGCGTCTACGGTCGCCTGAAGCGCCTGCTGGAACATGACGAAAACCTCAAGCCGGTCTCCCTTTCCGATCTGGGCGGCCCGCAGAGCGAGCTGGTGTTTTCCCGCAAAAGCGGCAAGCCGGTAAGCGAAGGCGTGCCGGGGCTCTATACGCCGGACGGTTACTGGAAAAGCTTTAACGGCCAGATTGACAGCGTAACCACCGCCCTGCATGAGGACGACGCCTGGGTGCTGGGTGCCGCAACCGCGCAGGAAGATAAACAGCAGATCGATAATGCCGTGCGCCAGCTCTACATGCGCGACTTTATCGCGAACTGGGATCGCTTTCTCGCCGACATTCAGCTTAATAACAGCGCCGATCTCTCCCAGCGCATCAACACCGCGCGCCTGCTCTCTGGCGCAAACTCGCCCCTGCGTCGTCTGGTCCAGAACCTGAGCCAGGTTCTGACGCTCTCCCGCGATACCCCGGCGCCGGAAGATGCCGGTAAAGCGCAGGCGCAGAGCAACCGCGCCACCCGCACGCTGGAAGCGCTGTTCAGCAATAATGACAATGCCCCGACGCAGGCCGCCGCGATTACTCAGGCGCCGGAGCAGCTGGTGACCGACCACTATGCGCCGATGATTGAGCTGGCGCAGCCGCTGGAGAAAGGCGGGAAGACGATTGTATTTGATGATTTTCTCAAACAGGTGGATGAGCTTTATCGTTACCTGACCGCGGTTCAGGATGCGGCCAACAGCGGTATGCCAGCACCCGGCGGCGAGGCGATCAGCCGTCTGCAGGCCAGCGCCGGTCGTTTACCGGGCGGACTGCAAACCATGTTCAGCAACATGGCGGTGGGGGCCAGCAGCGATACCCAGCGCCGCGACCTGGAAAACGTGCGTAAGCGGATTAACGTTGAAGTGGGCGGGTTCTGCCGTCAGGCAATCGCCGGCCGCTACCCGCTGGTGCGCAGCGCCAGCACCGAGGTCACCCCGGACGATCTTGCCCGCATGTTTGCCCCCGGTACCGGGCTGATGGATACCTTCTTTCGCGACAACCTGACCAGCAAAGTCGATACCACGCAGGCAAACTGGCGCTTTATGCCGGGCATCGACGGTAAAACCCTGCCGGGCAGCGAAGGGCTGCTGAGACCGTTCCAGCAGGCCCAGTCGATTCGCGACGCTTTCTTTGCTAACGGCGCCACCACGCCATCTTTCAAGGTAACGGTACGCACCGTGAGAATGGATAACACCATTCTGAACCTGACGCTGGACGTCGACGGCCAGCTCCTGCGCTACAGCCACGGCCCGCAGGCCGTGCAGATCATGAACTGGCCGGGGCCGGGCGGCACCAATCAGGTACGCATGCAGCTGGGGCTGGCTAACGGCAGCACGGCGACGCTGGTAACCAACGGTTCCTGGGCGCTCAACCGCTTTTTCGACAAAGCGAGCACCAGCCCTGGCGCGGGTAGCCTGAGCCGTCAGGCTACCTTCAACGTCGACGGACATCAGGTCACGCTGGAGTTTGCGCCAAACAGCATTCGCAACCCGTTCCAGCTTCCCCGTTTTTCATGCCCATAACCGCAAGGACAGCCGTATGACGAATACCCCTGCGATGAACCGCTACAGCTGGTATGGCAAATTACCCAGCGCCGGAGATTTCCTGCAGCGTCGCTTTCCTGACACCTTACAACGCCAGTGGTCGCACTGGTTTCAGGTTGGCCTGCTCGCCTGGCAGCAGGAAGAGCAGCGCGGTGGCGAACGCCAGTTCACCAAAGCGCCGGTCTGGAATTTCGTCGTCCCGCCGATGCTGGGCAGCCAGATGATCCAGATGGGCTGCCTGCTGCCCGGCCGCGACAGCGTTGGCCGACAGTACCCGGTTTGCATTCAACTGAGCTTTGCCCCGTCAGAGTGGTCGACCAGCCTGCTCAGCCAGGCGGAGAGCTGGTATCAGCAGATTGGTCGTCTGGGGCTGCACGCGGTGCGCAACAGTTTTTCCGCCTCGCAGCTGGATGAGATGCTGATGTCCATTCCGGCGCCGCAGCCCGTCGAGCCGCAAAAGCGTTCCGACATCCTTGATGTGATTGGCTATGACGAGGACGGCCAGAGCACGCTGGGCTGGCCGCAGGCGGCAGAGTGTTTTGACCCGCTGCGTCAGACCAGCTACTGGTGGACCAACCGCTGCGACGGTTACCCGCTCTACACCCACGTTCACAGCGGTAACTTTACCGGGCAGCTTTTCACCCTGCTGTTCGACCCGGCAGGGGGCGCCCGTCCGGGGCGTCACGGTCTCTATCCGCCCATGTTTGAATAAGCAGGGATCTCATGAATATCGAAGAATTTCTCGCGCCAATAAGCCCCGAAAAGCCCTGCGGCGAAAACCTGGAGTACGACGCCGACTTCCAGATCATGAATCAGGCAAGTCTTGGGAAAGCGGAACAGCAGTTTGGCGACACCATTATCCCGGCAGAGCCTGCTGACTGGAACACGGTTGAAAAATTCGCCACCAGCCTGCTGACCCGCACCAAAGATCTTCGCGTGATGCTGGCGTTAACCCATGCCTGGACCCGCCGCCGCGGGCTTGCGGGCTACGCGGACGGATTAATGCTGGTACAGGAGGCGATCGCGCGCTACTGGGAGCCGCTCTACCCGCTGCTGGAAGAGTATGGCGAAACCGACCCGTTCTACCGCATTAACGCCCTGGCCGGGCTGAGCGATAAATCCGACCTCACCGTCGCGGTACGCAACGCCTCGCTGCTGCGTTCTAACGGCGATGAAATTTCGCTGCGTGACGCCCAGGCGCTGCTGGACGGCAGCAAGACGGAATGTCCGGACTATCCCGGCGGCCGTCCGCGGCTGATTGACGAGCTGGCCCGCGGCGACCAGCCGGGAACCGCAGCGGTTATCGTCATTAACGAACGGCTGCTTGCCATCCGTGAGCTGCTCACCGGGCATCTCGGTGAAAGCGGCGTGCCGGAGATGGAGCAGTTGCTGAAAACCGTGGGGCTGGTCGCCAGCGCGTGTCAGGTGACCGACATCAGCAAGCTGCTGCCGAACCGTGAAGCGCAGGCAGAGCCACAGTCTGAACAGCAATCGGCGGCAACGCAGCCGATTCAGCAGGTGACCGACTGGCGCAGCGTGCAGGTCACCAGCCGCGCCGACGCGCAGCTGATGCTGGAAAAAGCGAAGCAGTATTTTGCGCAGTACGAACCGAGCCACCCCGCACCGCTGATGATTGAACGGGTGCAGCGGCTGTCAGAACTTAACTTCATGGACATTATTCGCGACCTGGCGCCAGACGGCGTTAACCAACTGGAAAACATCTTTGGACGCCGCGAATAACGCGTCCAGGCATTATGACGACAGGCATGGAGCCTGCCGTTTCACCTTCACCGCGCATCTTTGATGGAGAACATCATGGCAATGAGTAACAGTGGGCAGAAATTCATCGCACGTAACCGTGCCCCCCGCGTGCAGATCGAGTACGACGTAGAGATCTACGGTGCAGAACGTAAGATTCAGCTGCCGTTTGTGATGGGCGTCATGGCCGATCTGGTCGGCAAACCGGTTGAAAATCTGCCGGCCGTCGACGAGCGTAAATTCCTCGAAATCGACATCGACAACTTTGACGAACGCATGAAGGCGCTGAAGCCACGCGTGGCGTTCCAGGTGGATAACACCCTGACTGGCGAAGGTAAGCTCAACGTGGATCTGACCTTCGACAGCATGGACGACTTCCTGCCGGATGCGGTGGCCCGCAAGGTAGAGCCGCTGAACAAGCTGCTGGAAGCGCGTACCCAGCTCTCTAACCTGCTGACCTACATGGACGGCAAAAACGGTGCGGAAGAGCTGATCGCTAAAATTCTGCAGGATCCGACGCTGCTCAAATCCCTGAGCCAGTTGCCGAAAAATGACGAAAGCGCGAAAGGTAGCGAGGAATAATCGATGAGCAACCAGACTCAACAACACGAGCAGCAGGCGGGGCAGGCGTTCAGCCAGGATGAGTTCAGCGCGCTGCTGAACAAAGAGTTCCGCCCGAAAACCGATCAGGCCCGTTCCGCCGTAGAAAGCGCGGTCAAAACCCTGGCGCAGCAGGCGCTGGAAAATACCGTTACCTTCTCGAACGACACCTATCGCACCATTCAGAACCTGATTGCCGGTATCGACGAGCAGCTGTCGCAGCAGGTGAACCAGATCATTCACCACGAAGAGTTTCAGAAGCTGGAGAGTGCCTGGCGCGGCCTGAGCTATCTGGTGAACAACACTGAAACTGACGAGATGCTGAAGATCCGCTTTATGAGCATCTCCAAGCAGGAGCTGGGCCGCACCCTGAAGCGCTTCAAGGGCGTGGGCTGGGACCAGAGCCCGATCTTCAAGAAAATCTACGAGCAGGAGTACGGTCAGTTCGGCGGGGAGCCGTTTGGCTGCATCGTGGGCGACTACTACTTCGACCACAGCCCGCAGGACGTGGAGCTGCTGGGCGAAATGGCGCGCATCGGCTCTGCGGCGCACTGTCCGTTTATCACCGGTACTGCACCGGGCGTGATGCAGATGGAGTCCTGGCAGGAGCTGGCTAACCCGCGCGACCTGACCAAGATCTTCCAGAACACCGAATACGCGGCCTGGCGTTCACTGCGTGAATCCGAAGATGCCCGCTATCTGGGCCTGGTGATGCCGCGCTTCCTGTCGCGCCTGCCGTACGGCATTCGCACCAACCCGGTCGACAGCTTTGACTTTGAAGAGCAAACCGACGGCGCGAACCACAACAGCTACTCCTGGGCGAACGCCGCCTATGCGATGGCGGCTAACATCAACCGCTCCTTCAAAGAGTACGGCTGGTGCACCTCGATTCGTGGCGTGGAGTCCGGCGGAGCGGTGGAAAACCTGCCGTGCCACACCTTCCCGAGTGATGACGGCGGCGTGGACATGAAGTGCCCGACCGAGATCGCCATCAGCGATCGTCGTGAAGCCGAGCTGGCGAAAAACGGCTTTATGCCGCTGGTTCACCGTAAAAACTCCGACTTTGCCGCCTTCATCGGCGCGCAGTCTCTGCAGAAACCGGCCGAGTACCACGACCCGGATGCCACCGCCAACGCGCGCCTGGCCTCTCGTCTGCCGTACTTGTTTGCCTGCTGCCGCTTTGCCCACTACCTCAAGTGCATCGTGCGCGACAAAATCGGCTCCTTCCGCGAGCGCGAAGAGATGGAGCGCTGGCTGAACGACTGGGTGATGAACTACGTGGACGGTGACCCGGCTAACTCCTCCCAGGAAACCAAGTCCCGCAAACCGCTGGCTGCTGCGGAAGTGCAGGTGCAGGAGATTGAAGACAACCCGGGCTACTACGCCGCGAAGTTCTTCCTGCGTCCGCACTACCAGCTGGAAGGTCTGACCGTTTCTCTGCGACTGGTATCTAAGCTGCCGTCGCTGAAGACGAAAGACGCGTGATGATGGTTACCGGCCCGATGGGGCCGGTTAGCCAAAAGCCATATTTCAGTTAATAACTGTCAGTGAATAAGGATATCCGGTGATAAAAAATCTATTAATCGCTACCAGTTTGCTGGCAGTTTCAGTACTGGCAAGTGCGCAAACAGAAAAATATACTTATCCTCAAGCGGAAGCATTGCCGCAGGATGACACATCAAACATGCTGCGCGATCCGGCTCTATTAACCGGGTATGATTTAAACCTTACCGCAGAGCGGTTTGCTAATGCCTGGCTTTCAAAAACCAATGAACGTGAACGCATTAAGGCAAATATGTATCTTCTGGGGGTTGTGGATGCCTCCGAGGGAACCGTCTGGTGCAAAGGAAAGCCTTTTTTACCCAATACCCTTCATGAGTTTCTTTACCCGCGTTTCGCTAAATTGACTGCAGAGCAAAAAGAAGAGCGCGCGTCGAAAATTATCACCGATGGCATGAAAGAATTACGCCCTTGCAAAAAAGGAGAGTAATAAATGAGACCATTATACGAACAGCTGAAACGTCAACATTACTCTTCAAATCAAGCTCGTGCGGGCTTTACCTCTGGCGAACAGCTTTTCGCAGAAATTGGCTACGACTATTCAACAATTATCAAACAGCAACCTGCATACGAAAATACGTGTGCGGTCAGGATGAGTTTGGCTTTGTTGAAATGTAATGTTGAATTTACTGGGCGTCTCCCCATCAAGTCAGGGCCCTATAAGGGAAAAACAATTGAGCCGGGTGCAAAATTGCTCGCCGATCAGCTCTTTAAATCTCACGTTTTTGGGAAAGCAGAAATCTATACCGATCGTCAGGCTGGTGCACGGTCAATGCTCGGCAGAAAAGGTGTAGTTTTCTTTAATAAAATAGATGGTTACGGTGGAGGTCATATCGACCTCATCGAGCCCCTAAGTAATAATTCGTTTATATGTAACTCCGATTGTTTTCCTTACTGTAAGGAAATCTGGTTTTGGGAATTAAAGTAATATCACTAATGAATTTGAAGAGAGCATTTATTCTGCTCGCATTTTTAACATTTTCGGCTCTTGGCGATAACACTCAATTTGATTTTTACCAGCAGCAAACATACCGGCAGGGAGTAAAAGATTTAGTTCTGGCGCGTTGCCTTGCGCAGGTGGCCGATAAAGGCAGCCAGTTTTCTGCTGATGCGGCCCGCAGTGCGAGTGCTTTCATTGAGTGGATACCTTTTGATGCCGAAAATGGCACTGATAAAGTGGATGCCCTCATTGGAAAATATAAAAATCAAATTAATGGTTTTCATTCGGAGCGAAAACCCGATGTAAAAGGCGTAACCTTAAACTGTCTACGTCTTTATCATAGTGACGAACTTAATAAACTTGTTCCTCAATTAATCATCGGAAATCCTGACCGCACCTGGATTCAGGATAATCCACAATAGTAAAAGACTTCACATTCTTTCCGTTCATTCAGAGGGAATGTAAGACTGTCAAATGACACGGGTCATTTGATGTGAGGCAGAGGTAAAATATGGACGGTTTTATTCAGCCCCATGCTTTCCTGTTTGCCATATAAGTGCTTTTTCGAAAGCAATATTGTTCATCCACGAAGAGTAGATATTATGGCTATTGATATGTTTCTGAAGGTCGAGGGTGTTACGGGCGAATCTAAAGATTCTAACCACACCGGCTGGACTGATATTACCTCCTTCTCCTGGGGCGCTTCCCAGCCTGGTAATATGAGCGTTGGCGGTGGCGGCGGTGCCGGTAAAGTCAACTTTAACGACCTGCACGTTAACGCGCTGATCGACAAATCCACCACCGCTATCCTGAAACACTGCGCCAGCGGTAAACACCTGACCAAAGTTGAGCTGTCCGTATGTAAAGCGGGTGGCCAGCAGGTGGAATATTCCCGCATTACGCTGGAAGATGTGCTGGTGACTTCCGTTCAGTACACTGGTGCAGACAACGGCGATACCGTTGGTGTGACCTACGCATTCCAGGCTGCGAAAGTGAAACAGCAGTACTGGGAGCAGACCACGTCTGGTGGTAAAGGTGCTGAAAGCAGCGCTGGCTGGAATATCAAAGAAAACAAAGAAGCATAATTGCGTATGTGGCCGGGGTTTTTTCCCCGGTCATTACGATTGGTTCACTACTCGGTGTATAATAGCGATGGAAAGAGCGTTAACTGTTATATCCATTGTATTATCATGTAGCGCATGCATATCCCATCCTGCTCAGTTTCAAAGTTTAACTGTTAAGCTGGAAAAAAATGCCCCCTGTTTTGGATTTTTGGATGACACGAGGCCAGGTGAAACTGTTTTAGTTTACGAACCTTCAATATCTCGACAGGTAGGTAATGAATGGGAAGCTATATATTCCCCACAAATTTTTCATTCCAGCCGCATTCTAAAGTCTGAGGATTGTCTTCGCTGGGACAAAGTTGACTGGCAGCCAGGAAAGTATGATGTGGTATTAAAGTTGAGAAATCATAATGCCGCTCTTAGGTACGCGACTCGCTTTGTGCTCAGTGCGAATGCTAAAGGTGAACTATCGCTGACTAAAATAGAATAGAAGAGTTTCCAAATGTTGGCTCTTTTTTTAGAAAAGCGTCAACATTTGGGTGCTGCTTAACTTCATTTTTATTTAAATGTTTGTGCTTATTTGTAAGCGTTTCGGTGAAAATCAGAGGGAATGAATATGGCTGGTCAATCATTAGTTAATCCGGGATATTGCATTGTTCAGCAACCCGGAACTCTGGATTTCCAGGCAAGGCTCTTATTCAACAATCCAAACAGTGATGCTGCACGTTATTTCATGCAGGTTAATAGTGATATGCAGTGGTCAAAACCTGGACAGATGTTGATTCTTGATGCGCCGGGAAGTAATAATGCTGTGCAACTTAAGCAGTTACAGCTTGCAAAAAATAAAGTCAATGGTGCTCTGGCCGATCTTAACTCTGGAGAAGCGAATTTTTTTAATCACCATTTTAGTACCATAGCCGCAGTCACTAATTTTATGGATAAGTCCCTTGGAGTTGTTGCTGACGCAGGTGAAAAATATTTCAGTGAAATAGAAAAAAAACTTAAATCCATTGAGTTGGCATACCAGAATCAGTACAGGGCACAAGGGACATTGATAAGCCAGCAGTTTTTTGTTGAGCGTCAGCGCCTCTTTTCTGAGTTGGATGGTTTATTAAATAAATTGTCCAGGCTGACGTTAAAGATGAAACCCTATAACGAACTGAAGCATGCATTAGGGTTGTCAAGCAGATCAATTGTACATGAATGGAGCACAGCGGGTGTCGCTTCTATTCGTGGTTATTCAACTTATGTCGATAATGCCTCTAAAGCCGCTCGTTTTCTTAAAGCCGGGGGATGGCTTGCAATAGGTTTTGCCGGTGCAAATACAACCAATGAAGTTTACAATGCATGCACCACGGGACGAGAGCAAAGTTGTACTAAAGTCGCTGTGAAAAAATACAGCAGCTTTGGTGCAAGTCTTGCAGGAGGGATTTACGGTGGCAAATACGGGGCCATGGCAGGTGCCGGTGTATGCGTTGCGCTTGGTGTCGCGACGGGTGGTGTAGGTTTGCTCGCCTGTTCCATTGTCGGGGCGGCAGCAGGTGGATACGTTGGTGGCGAGATAGCGGGCGGAGCGACTGAGTATATGATGGATAAAATATGGTGAATATTGAAAATTTACTATTATTCCTTATCGTGGCTTTATTGCTGATTGTGATAGTTATGGATCTATTCAGTTCTCGTTACTTCAAAAAACACGAGGCTGATTATAATCAGTTACTTTCTGACTACCGGCGAAAAGGATATGACCTGGATCTTGTTACCGACTACGCTTCTTTTTTTGGTTCGTTGGCAAATTATCAAAAAATAATCTGGTTTGTTCGCCTTTATAAAGGCGTAAAAATGAAGTTCACTCGTGAAAGGCTTGTTCAGGAAGAAGCTTATAAATACGTACAGTCGTTACCGGAAGAAAGAATTGGCTGGATACTAAAGTTACATCGTCGTTATAAATTACAGGCGTTAATATTCACTCTATGGCTCATTGTTGGATTATATTTTATAACCTTCATTAAATAGTTTTTGATATTCACTTTCTCAAACGCCGCCGTTCTCGCCCCGAGAGCGGCAGCGTTTGAGCGCTAATCATACCAGCAGGAATACGCCATGCGATTCACGATTATTTCTACGAAACCCGGTCATCAGCCGCCGCAGAGCAGCTGTGATTTTTACGCCCCGGGCGGCACCATTGGGCGCGGTACGGATAACAATCTGGTATTGCCGGACAATGACCGCACCATCTCGCGTCTGCAGGCCATTGTCCACGTTGACGCCCAGGGCGAATGCCGCGTCACCAACCGTGGCAGCGTCACCCGCGTGGTATTAAATGACATTCCGCTGGAGCGGGGGCGTCAGGTTGAACTCCAGGATGGCGACATTCTCGGTATTGATGACTACCGCATTGAAGTTACTGAGCTTATCCACGATACGCAGCCGGTAAGCCGTATGGCGGCCAGCATGCAGCAGCCGCCACGTCCGACAGCCGCGCCAACTGCACCCGCAGCGCAGGCGAAGCCTGCTAACCCTGCGCCACGCGGTAAAGCGGAACCGACCGCCGTGCCGTCGGAAATCTGGGACAGCCTGATGCAGGAGTTCTCCATCTCCGACAGCATCTCCAGCAACCGCGCAAAACCTCAGCCTGCGACATCGCACGATCCGTTCTCCCAGCCTGAGGCCCCGGAGCGTAATGCCGAAGATCCGCTCGCGATGTTCAACGACAGCGATCCATCGCTTGAGCGTAAGAACGTCGACCCGGACACGCTGTTCAGCGACGAAGCGCTGTTCAAAAAAGAGAGCATTTTTGACGACGTGACGCCTTCCACGCTGGTGCCGCCGGTTGAGGGGCAACCCACCGCTAAAGAAGAAGCGTCGGACGAGCTCGACCCGCTGGCGCTGTTTGGTGGAAAGGCCAGCGCGCCAGCCGCGCGCAATGATGACCCGCTCGGGCTGATGGGCGGGGCACCGTTAACCCATCCGGATGACATTGCTGACGACAAGCCAGCACCAGCGCCTGAATCAGAGCAGGAAGAGGCTGTGCTGGCCGATTCTCCGCTGTTCGCTCCTGAGCCGCAGGAAACGGCGCGTGAAGAAGAGCCGGCGCGGCCGGATTACGCGGGCTTCACCATGCCAACACCGCAGGCCGTTGCGCGCAGCAGTGCTCAGGCACCGAAGGGGCGTCTGCGCATCGACCCGGTCAACAACGCGGCAACCCCAACCGCCACCGCTAATAACGGCGAGAAGGGCGAAGTGCTGCAGGGCGAACTGCTGCAGGCGCTGCTCGAAGGCATGGGCCTGAGCGAAATGCAGCCCGTTCCGCAGTTTGACCGTGAAAATATGCGTCAGCTGGGGCAGATTCTGGGCATGTTCTCGCAGGGCACCGTGGCGCTTCTCTCGTCGCGCTCTATCCTCAAGCGCGGCGTGAAAGCCGATATGACCATGGTGCTGGACGATGCCAACAACCCGTTCAAGCTGTTGCCGACCGGCAAAACCGTACTGATCCAGATGTTTGGCACGCCGATGCCGGGCTTTATGCCGCCGACCAAATCCGTGCGCGACGCGCTGATCGACCTTCAGGCGCACCAGCTGGGGATGATCTCCGGTATTCGGGCCATCATCGCCGCGATGCTGCAGTCCTTTAACCCGGAACAGCTGGAGGAGCAGGCGAAGCAGAACGGCATGACCTCTCGTCTGGCGCTGCCGGGCAGCCGCAAAGCCGCCCTGTGGGACTATTTTGTTCGCAGCTATGGCGAGACGGCGGGCGAGATCGAGGATGACTTCCACACCCTGTTCGGCGAAGCCTTCCTTCATGCGTATGACATGGAGGTGAATCAGTACAAAGACTCACAGAGCGGATCGGAAGACAAATGAATATCGCAACCGCTTCTCTCTCCCGCCAGGGGACGCGCGCCAGCAACCAGGATCAGACGGGAGAAACCATAGGGGAACGCTCGGCCTGCTTTGTCGTCTGTGACGGCATCGCGGGGCTGCCGGGCGGTGAGGTCGCCGCGGAACTGGCCCGCAACAGCATTATCTCCCGCTTCGATGGCGACAAGCACCTGAACGCGCAGCATATCCGAGATTACGTACAGACGGCGAACCGCACCATTCTGAGCGAACAGCAGGCCGTTCAGGACTATCGCCGGATGGGCACGACGCTGGTCAGCCTGTTCATTGACCGGGACTACGGGCTGGCGTACTGGGCGCATGCCGGCGATAGCCGCCTGTACCTGTTTCGCCGGGGATGGCTGTGGCACGTGACCACCGACCACAGCCTGGTGCAGCAGATGAAGGATGCCGGGCATCAGACGGACGATCTCAACAGCAACCTGCTTTATCTGGCGCTGGGGATTGAAAACGGCGGGCCGGAGGCGAGCTACAGCGACGTGGTGCAGGTGGAAGACGGCGATGCCTTTTTACTCTGCACCGACGGGTTCTGGCACGGCGTCAGTGAAGAGCAAATGAAGCAGTCGCTGCACATGGTCAATACGCCGCAGGAGTGGCTGACCTTAATGAACCAAATCATTCAAAAGAATGGCGAACAGGAAGGGAATGCTCAGGATAACTATACTGCCCTGGCGGTATGGATGGGCAATCCTCAGGACACTACTTTGCTGCACACCCTCTCTGACGCAGCACAATTTCTTCCCTGCGGAACTGATTAGACACACAAGGAACGATATGAAACTTTGGCTATCGGGTTTGGTACTTCTGGCGGTGACCTCCACCGCGCAGGCTGAGAATTTCCGCATCGTGCAGTCTCCTGCGCAGAAGCTGGATATCTGGATCGACAACATCAAAGACAACACGCCGCAGAGCTGGTGTAAGCCTGAGGTGGCGCTGCGTATCGTGGCGAACGGCAAGAAAGACGTCTCGGTGCTGGAAAACTTTGTGCCGCGCCTTGGCTCGCTGCTGGAGCACCAGTGCAGCAAAGTGAATAAGCTGAGCTGGACGCTCAACGATCCGGAGGGGACGACGCTGGCGCAGGGTACGGCCGCCAAAGCGCAGGAGTGGGCGCTGGTGGTGAAACAGCAGCAGGCTGCGCCTGCCGTCACCACGGCCACGTCCAGCGGCGCGTTACTGCCACCGGATCAGAACGTTGCTGCCCATACGGTTGCCGCGGACCGCACGCCGTGGCAGGAATTTACCCTGCAGGACGGCTGCCACCTGCGCACCTTCTGGGAAGGGGGCGCGTCCGCACCGGCGCTCTTTATCCCGGATTCTGACACCACCCGCTGCGGTAACGGCAGCTGGCTGAGTGGTCACACCGTTGTCTCTCAGTCCCGCAACGGCGGACAGAAAGAGATGGCGGTGACGTACATTCACGGCTTCCCGGTGATGGGGCTGAATCAGAGCGCCGATCCGGAAAACGCGCTGATCACCTCCGTTAACAAAGAGCGCATGGTTTTCAGCACGCCAAACAGCGACCAGAGCTGGATGATCCTGCCTTACGATAACGCCCTGAACAGCTGGAAGAGCAACGGCACGGTGGCGGTGGAGATTTCCCGTGAGATTGCCAGCGACGATGCAAAGCTGCAGGCGCGTATTGCGGCGGTGAAGAAAACCTGGAGCGCCTGGGTCGCACCGGGCACGCCGCTGAATATCGTTCTGATTGATACCCTGCGCCCTCAGCTGCGCGATCCGGCCGTCGGCGCCTGGCGCGCGGCGAATTAAGGAATGGCTATGAATACGCTCTATCAACACCTGGCGGGTGAAACGCTCAACGACGCGCTGGCGCGCCTCGAAGCAGAGATCAAAACCCGTCCGGCAGATGCCGACCTCCGCGCCGCGTTCGTGCAGTTTTTAACCCTCAGCGGCAACTGGACGCGTGCGCTGACCCAGCTGAAAAGCTGGCTGGCGCTGAAGCCGCAGGCGAAGCCGACCGTCACGCTGCTGGAGCAGTCTATTCAGGGCGAGCTGCAGCGCGCGCAGGTGATGGCGGGGCAGGCGCGTCCGGCCATGCCTGAAACCCAGTGGCCTTGGCTGACTACCCTTGCCGCGGCGCTGAGCGAGGAGGGCGAGCGCGCCCGGGCGCTGCGTCTGGAGGCCCTCGATCGGGCTGAGGCTGCCGCCGGCCAGATTATCCTCGAAAACGAGGAGACGCAGGCGTTCGAGTGGCTGATGGATGGCGACGCCCGCCTCGGCCCGGTCTGCGAAACCATCGTGAACGGCCGTTATTTCTGGCTGCCGTTTAGCGCTATCGCGGAGATCCGTTTCCAGGCGCCTGCCAGCGTGACCGATCTTGTCTGGCGTCATGCGCTGGTGCGCCTGACCGACGGTACGGAGCAGGTGTGTCAGATCCCGGCGCGTTATCCTTTTGCTGCCGATGCCACTGATGCGGTCAAACTGGGCCGTACTACTGAATGGCGGCCTCTCGACGAAGACGGCACCCTCTACGAAGGGATGGGCCAGAAAGCCTGGCTCAGCGAGCAAAGCGAAAGCCCGCTGCTGTCGTTAAGCCTCGTGACGTTTGCGACGGATGGAGCCGATGAGTAATCCCGCTGGCGAAGGCGATCTGCTGCGCAGCGGCTGGCAAGCCCGCAGCAGGCAGGAGAAGGTGGGGGCGCGCGACAAAATGCAGCCCTCGCTGCTGGATCGTCTCACCGATAACGACCCGGAAAAAAAACGCGAACCGGCCAACAGCAATCTGATCACCCACGCCGCCCTGCGCCGCAACGTGCTGCGGGATCTGCAGTGGCTGTTTAACACCATCAACCACGATGCCTCCGGCGATTTGAGCGCCTTGCCGCACGTGAGCCGCTCGGTGATTAACTTTGGCGTCGCGCCGCTCGCCGGGAAAAGAATGTCGGATATCGAATGGCACGATATTCAGCGCAAGCTTACCGAGGCGATCATCAATTTTGAACCGCGCATTTTGCCGCAGGGGCTGCAGGTCCGCTGCGTGTCGGATACCTCCTCGCTGGATCTGCACAACGTGCTCTCCATCGAGATCAAAGGGCGTTTATGGTGCGTGCCGTACCCGCTGGAGTTTCTGTTTCGCACCGATGTCGATCTGGAAAACGGCCATTTTGAACTGAAAGACGCGGGGTAATCATGGAAAGTAAACTGCTCGAATACTACAACCGCGAACTGGCCTACCTGCGCGAAATGGGGGCCGAGTTTGCCGAACGTTACCCAAAAGTCGCCGGACGGCTGGGCATGCGCGGCATCGACGTGGCGGATCCGTATACCGAGCGTCTGATGGAGGGCTTCGCCTTCCTGACCTCCCGCGTGCAGATGAAAATGGACGCGGAGTTTCCGCGCTTCTCCCAGCGTCTGCTGGAGATGATCGCGCCGAACTACCTCGCACCCACGCCGTCGATGGCGATCGCGGAGATTGAGCCCGACAGCAGCCGGGGCGACCTGAGCAAGGGCTTCATTGTGCCACGCGGTACCATGATGGACAGCCTGGCGCTGAAAAAAACCGGCGTGACCTGCAGCTATACCACGGCGCATGAGGTCAACCTGCTGCCGCTGAAAATCGACAAGGTCGAGCTGGGCGGCGTGCCCGCCGATCTGCCGCTCGCGCAGCTGGGGTTGAGCCAGCGGGGGATCAACAGCGCCCTGCGGATCCGCATCGCCTGCGATGGTCCGCAAAACCTCGGGCACCTGGATTTCGACCGGCTGGAGTTTTTCCTGAGCGGCCCGGACATTGAGGCGCTGAAGCTGCTGGAGCTGGTCATGGAGCATCACGCCGGGATCGTCTGCCAGACGGTCAGCCCGCAGCCGCAGCGACAGCTGCTGGCGTCGGACGCGCTTCGCCAGGAGGGCTTTGAGTCTGACCAGGCGCTCCTTCCGGACGATCTGCGCAACTTTGACGGATACCGTCTGCTGCAGGAGTATTTTGCGTTTCCGGCCCGCTTCCGCTTCATCAGCCTGAGCGGTCTGAGCACGCTGATCCAGCGCTGTGAGGGCGAAAAAGCCTTCGACATTTTTATTCTGCTGGATAAGTCGGATGAGCAGCTGGAACGCGTGGTGGACGCCAGCCATCTGGCGCTGCACTGTACGCCGGTCATCAACCTGTTCCCGAAAGTGGCGGCCCGGCAGAAGCTGAATGAAGGGCAGCATGAATACCATCTGGTGGTCGATAACATCCGGCCGCTGGACTATGAAATTTACGCGGTAAATAAAATTTTTGGCAGCGCCGATGGCCAGCGCGACGACCAGACGTTTCGTCCATTCTGGAGCACCTGGAGCGGCGACGCGGGCAACTACGGGGCCTATTTTTCCCTGCGCCGGGAACAGCGCGTGCTCTCTGAACATGCCCTGCGCTACGGCACCCGTACCGGCTATATCGGTTCAGAGGTGTTTGTTTCGCTGGTGGACGAGCAGCATGCGCCGTGGCAGGAAAACCTGCGCTATATCTCTGCCGAGGTGCTCTGCACCAGCCGCGACCTGCCGCTGATGCTGCAGCAGGAGCTCGGGCAGTTCATTATGGCCGACTCTATGCCGGTGAAATCACTCACTCTGCGTAAAGGGCCGACGCCACCGCGTCCGGCGCTGGCTGAAGGGTTCAGCACCTGGCGGCTCATCAGCCAGCTGCAGATGAACTACCTCAGCCTGATGGACAGCGAGAATGAAGAGGGGGCAGCCGCACTTCGCCAGCTGTTAGGGCTGTACGCCAACCTGGCCGAGACGCCGGTGGCGCGTCAGGTAGAGGGCGTTCGCCACTGCGTGCTGGAGCCGGTTCACCGCCGCGTGCCTGAACCCGGCCCGGTCGTTTTCGCCCGTGGAATTGGCATCAGCCTGACCGTAGACGAGCGGGCGTTTTCCGGCGCCAGCCCGTGGCTTTTCGGCAGCGTGATGGAGCGCCTCTTTGCCCGTCTGGTCTCTATCAACAGCTTCACCGAGTTCACCCTGAAGAGCCAGCAGCGCGGCGAGATTGGCTACTGGGCGCCTCGCATGGGTAAAAGGGCGCTGGTATGAGTGACGCCGCTACTGCACCGCTGCGCGTACATCGCCTGACGAAGCTGCCGGATGCGTTCTGGCACGGGGTCCGTGAGGCGCCCTGGCGCTACGATCTGTTTCAGCTGTTAAGACGCATTGATGCCCAGGGCGGCGAGCGCTACCCGCTGGGACGCGCGCCGCTGCCGAAGTTTGAGCCGCTGCGCATTGGCCAGCAGCCGTCGATGAGCTTTGCGCCGTCGACGCTGGCTCAGGTCGGCCTGCGTGAGGAAAGCGGGATTCATGAAGTATCAATTTTAAGCTTCGGCCTGTTTGGCCCGAACGGTCCGCTGCCGGTCCATATGACCGAATACGCCCGCGAGCGTATTCATCATCATCAGGACACCAGCCTCAGCGCGTTTGCCGATCTGTTTCATCATCGTCTGGCGCTGCTGTTTTACCGCGCGTGGGCGGATGCGCAACCGGCTGTCTCTCTGGATCGCTCCGATAACAGGCGCTTTGAGGGCTACCTGGCGTCGCTGATTGGCATGGGGCAGCCGGGGCAGATGAACAAAGGCAGCCTGAGCTCCCATGCCCGCTTTACCCATGCCGGACACCTGACCCGTCACGGGCGGGATCCGGAGGGGCTGGAGAAGATCCTGCGCAGCTACTTTAAAGCGCCGGTCAAACTGGTCAGCAACGTGCCGCAGTGGATGCCGCTTTCCACGCGCGAGCAGGCGCAGCTGGGGGAAGGTCGCCGCATGCCGCGCATGGGTGAATCCGCCTTTCTTGGCGTCGCCGTCCGCGACGTGCAGCATAAGTTTCGCATTGAGATTGGCCCGCTGAGCGCGGAGGAGTACAACCGCTTTCTGCCGGGTGAAGCCTGGGTCACCGAGCTGCGCGACTGGGTGCGCCAGTACGCCGGGATTGAATTTGAATGGGAAACGCGGGTGATCCTGCATGAAGACGCGGTGCAGGGTACCACGCTCGGCAGCAATGGGCGATTAGGCTATAACACCTGGCTGGGCCTGCAGCCGCAGCCTGTCCCGCGTGGCGATCTGGTGTATCGCGCAGAGCGGTAATCCTTCCGTATACCGAATCATTGTTAATGGAAACTAACATGTCAGAAATTAGCCGTGCCGTGCTTTTCGGCAAACTGGATACGCTGTTATTTACCTCTCTGGAAAGCGCGACTGCCTTCTGCAAGCTGCGCGGCAACCCCTACGTTGAGCTGGTGCACTGGCTGCATCAGCTGATGCAGCAGCAGGATGGCGATCTGCAGCAGGTCATCCGCCATTTTGCCCTTGATGAACAGCAGCTGGCGCGCGATATCGTGGCGGCGCTGGACGCTCTGCCGCGCGGCGCAAGTTCCGTTTCCGATCTCTCTGAACATATTGACAGCGCCGTGGAGCGCGCCTGGGTCTTCGGCTCGCTGAAGTTTGGCGTCAGCCGCATTCGCGGCGGCCATTTGCTGATCGGCATCCTCAAAACCTGGAATCTGGCCAACGTGCTGAAAAGCATTTCGGCGCAGTTCACCCGTCTTAACGTCGAAGTGCTGATTGAGCAGTTCGACGCCATCTGCGCCAACAGCAAAGAGACGCAGCAGGCCGCTGCCGCCGTCGACGCGCCCGCGGGTGCGGTTCCGGCGGCTCAGGGGACGCTGGCCCAGTACGGGCAGGACCTGACCGCCCGCGCCCGCGACGGGAAGATTGACCCGGTTGTCGGGCGCGACGAGGAGATCCGCCAGATGGTGGATATCCTGATGCGCCGCCGCCAGAACAACCCGCTGCTGACCGGGGAAGCCGGGGTTGGGAAAACGGCGGTGGTGGAAGGGCTGGCGTTGCGTATCGCCGACGGCGACGTCCCGGAGCCGCTGCAAAATATTAAGCTGTGGCTGCTGGATATCGGCATGTTGCAGGCCGGCGCGGGCATGAAAGGTGAGTTTGAAGCCCGTCTGCAGGCGCTCATTAACGAAGTCCAGTCCAGCGCCACGCCGATCATTCTGTTTATCGATGAGATCCACACCCTGATTGGCGCAGGCGGCCAGCAGGGAACCGGCGATGCGGCGAACCTGCTGAAGCCAGCCCTGGCGCGCGGTCAGCTGCGCACCATCGGCGCCACCACCTGGGCGGAATACAAAAAGTACATCGAGAAAGACCCGGCGCTGACCCGTCGTTTCCAGACGGTTCAGGTTCACGAGCCGGACGAAGCGAAAGCCATTCTGATGCTGCGCAGCACCGTGTCGCCGCTGGAGACGCACCACCAGGTCCTGCTGCTCGACGAAGCGGTCAGCGCGGCGGTGAAGCTGTCCCATCGTTACATCCCGGCGCGTCAGCTGCCGGATAAAGCCGTTGCGCTGCTCGACACCGCCTGTGCCCGCGTGGCGGTCAGCCAGAGCGCGCCCCCTGCGCAGCTGGAAGACTGCCTGCGCCATCTTGCCGCGCTTGACGTGGAAATTGAGATCGCAGAACGCGAAGCGCGCGTGGGGGCCGGTGATGCCGAGCGCGTCACGGCATTACGCGCCGAACGCGACGCGTATGAAACAAAACGCGAAGCTCTGGCCCGGCGCTGGGAAGAAGAGCGCGGCATGGTGCAGGAGATTATCCGCCTGCGCGCCGCGCTGTTCGCAGCGGGCGAGGAAGACACTGCTGAGCTGCACAGCCAGCTGGCAGAGCAGCAGCAGGCGCTGAACACCTTACAGGGAGACGAGCCACTGCTGTTTGCGGCGGTGGATGAAAACGTGGTCGCCGCGGTCGTCTCTGACTGGACCGGGATCCCGCTGGGCCGGATGGTGAAAAACGAGATCGACGCTGTACTCAACCTTGCCGACACGCTGAACCAGCGCGTTATCGGCCAGCGTCACGGTCTGGACCTGATTGCCCGCCGCGTGAAAACCTCGCGGGCGAAGCTCGACGATCCGAACAAACCGGTGGGCGTCTTTATGCTGTGCGGCCCGTCCGGCGTCGGGAAAACCGAAACCGCGCTGGCGCTGGCGGAATCCCTGTACGGCGGCGAGCAGAACGTTATCACCATCAACATGAGCGAGTTCCAGGAAGCGCACACCGTTTCCACCTTAAAAGGTGCGCCTCCGGGGTACGTAGGGTATGGTGAAGGCGGCGTGTTAACCGAGGCCGTGCGCCGCCGCCCTTACAGCGTGGTGCTGCTGGATGAAATTGAAAAAGCGCACCCGGACGTCCATGAGATTTTCTTCCAGGTCTTCGACAAAGGCTGGATGGAAGACGGCGAGGGGCGCCACATTGATTTCCGCAACACCATCATTATTCTGACGTCCAACGTGGGCACCGAGCTGATTAGCGCCATGTGCGCCGATCCGGATCTGATGCCTGAGCCGGACGCCTTGAGCGGCGCGCTGCGCCAGCCGCTGCTGGAGGTATTTCCGCCGGCGCTGCTGGGCCGTCTGCTGGTGGTGCCGTACTACCCGCTCAGTGACGAGATGCTCGGGCAGATTGTTCGCCTGCAGCTCAAGCGCATTCAGCGTCGTCTGGAAGAGAATCACAGCATTATTTCTGAGTTTGACGACAGCGTGGTGGAACAGATTGTTCAGCGCTGCACCGAGGTGGAGTCCGGCGGCCGCATGGTGGATGCTATCCTGACTAACACCTTGCTGCCTCAGATGAGCCAGATCTTACTTGCCGCCAGCCGCAGCGACGAGCAGTACCGACGTCTGCACGTCACCTGCGAGCAGGGCGAGTTTCACTGTCAGTTTGCCGCGTAATAATCATCAAGAGAACTGTAAAAGATGACGGATAATGATAACAATCGGACTGTCCCAAACGCGCTCCCGGTCGGGTACCGCTTCAACGAGTTTGAAATCAAAGAGGTGATCGGCGGCGGCGGTTTTGGCATTGTCTATCGCGCGTGGGATCACCAGCTCGAACGCACTATCGCTATCAAAGAATTTATGCCTGCCTCGCTCGCCGTGCGCGGCGACGACATGACCCTGGTGCTGCGCAGCGAACGCTTTGGCAAAGCGTTTTCCGCGGGACTGAACAGCTTCATTCAGGAAGCGCGTCTGCTGGCGCGTTTTAACCACCCGAACCTGCTGCACGTCCTGCGTTTCTGGGTGCAAAACGACACGGCCTACATGGGGACGCTGTTTTACAGCGGCACCACGCTTTCGCGCCTGCGCGAAGAAAAACCGGAGCTGATCAACGAGGCCTGGATCCGCCGCACGCTGCCGATGCTGTTCGGCGCGATCAAGACCATCCACGACGAAGGCTATCTGCACCGCGACATCTCGCTGGATAACATTCAGATCCAGGATAACGGCCTGCCGGTGCTGCTTGATTTCGGCTCCGCGCGCCGCACCATCGGTAACCTTTCCGACGAAACGGAAACCATGCTGCGCCCCGGCTTTGCGCCGATTGAGCAGTACACCGACGACAACGAAAGCGAGCAGGGCCCGTGGACGGATATTTACGCCCTCGGCGCGGTGCTGCGTACCCTGATTGTGGGTTCTCCGCCGCCGGTCAGCGTGGTGCGCTCTATTCAGGACACCTGCAAACCGCTGGTGGAAATCATGCCGCAGGGCTACTCCATCCCGCTGCTGCAGGCCATCGACCGCGCGCTGGCGCTGCACATGGAGGATCGTCCGCAGTCTATCGACGAATTTGCCGCGCTGATTGAGATGCCGGTCGCCGGAATTAACGATGTGCTGACCGCCAAAAAGACAGGCACCATGCTGGTTCCGGTTGAGGAAGAGAAGCCAGCATCAGCGCTTGACTGGCGGCGCTACAAGATCCCGGGCATGGTTGCCGCGGGCGTGCTGGTGGGCGTTGTCGCCGGAGCGATGTTGTTCAGCGGCGGTAATGATGCACCTGAGCAGGCTGCACAGGCACCGGGAGAGACGCGTCCGACTGAGACCGCCGCGAACACGCCTGACGTGAAGCCAGAAGCCGCGAAGGCTGGCGAGCAGACGACTGCGCCGGAGACAGCGCAACAAACGCCACCGCCTGTCGCGAGCCCTGTTGCGCTGGTCTATATCCGCATTCTCGACGGCGAAACCCTGAAAGTGAACGGCGAGCCAAAAGCGCTGCGTCCGGCGGCGAACGGCTATGCCTCGCTCAAGCTGCCAGCCGGTGAGGCGAAGATTGAACTGCAGGGCAACGGGAGAACGCGCAGCCAGACGCTGGATATCGGCAAGCCGGGCACCTGGCTGGTGAATCCGTAGTATTACGCTCAGTCAAAGATGCGAACCTCTTTTCTGAATCGCATAAGCTATATGGAATAAAGATTATGCTCAACCGAATTACCGTTCAGCTCCCGGTGGAGGGGCTTCTGTTCTGGAAACTGACGGGCCGCGAGGCGATGTCCGAGTCGTTCGCGCTGACGCTGACCGTGCTCGGCACGGACGCGCGCATCGACCGCAGCAAGCTGCTCGGCCAGCCGGTCACGGTGACCATCCCGACGCAGAGCCTGCTGACGTCCCGCTACGTTAACGGCAAGATTACCCGGGTGGCGGTCAGCGCCGTTGAACTGACGGGCACGCGCTATGCGGTGTACCAGCTGACGGTGGAGCCGGACCTGTGGCCAATGAAGCGCGACCGTAACCTGCGTATTTTCCAGGGGCAGACGGTGCCGCAGATTGTGAAAACCCTGCTGGGCGAGCATCAGGTTAACGTTGAGGATAAACTCACCGGCAGCTACCGGGTGTGGGACTACTGCGTGCAGTATCAGGAGTCGAGCCTGGACTTCATCAGTCGCCTGATGGAGCTGGAGGGGATTGCCTATCACTTCCGCCATGAGGCGGACAAGCACACGCTGGTGCTCACCGACGCCGCCACGCAGCATCAGCCGTTCAGCGGCTATGAGGTCATTCCTTACCACCAGACGCCGTCCGGCGGCAGTACGGACGAAGAGGGCATCAGCCAGTGGGCGCTGGAGGACAGCGTGACGCCGGGGATTTACAGCCTCGACGACTATGACTTCCGCAAGCCGAACGCGTGGCTGTTCCAGGCCCAGCAGAACCCGGCGTCGCCGAAGCCGGGCAGCATCGACGTGTACGACTGGCCGGGTCGCTTTGTCGACAAAGGTCACGGGGAGTTCTATGCCCGTATCCGTCAGGAGCGCTGGCAGGTTGAGCACCAGCAGATTCAGGCCACCGCCACGGCGGCGGGGATAGCGCCAGGGCACACCTTCACGTTAACCAACGCGCCGTTCTTCAGCGACAACGGGGAGTATCTGGTGACGGCGGCGGGCTACCACTTCGAAGAGAACCGCTATGCCAGCGGCGAGGGGGAGACCATTCACCGCACCGATTTCACGGTCATTCCGTCGGCGGTGGTTTACCGCCCGGCGCAGTCCACGGCGTGGCCGCGCACCTACGGCCCGCAGACGGCGAAAGTGGTCGGGCCGAAGGGCGAGAGTATCTGGACGGACAAATACGGTCGCGTAAAGGTGAAGTTCCACTGGGACCGTCTGGCGAAGGGGGATGACACCAGTTCCTGCTGGGTGCGCGTGTCGAGCGCGTGGGCGGGCCAGGGCTACGGCGGGGTGCAGATCCCGCGCGTCGGCGATGAGGTGGTGGTGGACTTTATCAACGGCGACCCGGACCGTCCGATCATTACCGGTCGCGTGTACAACGACGCGAGCATGCCGCCGTGGGCGCTGCCGGCTGCGGCGACGCAGATGGGTTTTATGAGCCGCTCTAAGGGGGGCTCCGTAGACAACGCCAACGCCCTGCGCTTTGAGGATAAAGCGGGCGCAGAGCAGGTGTGGATCCAGGCCGAACGCAACATGGACACAAGCGTTAAAAATGATGAAACGCACAGCGTCGGCGGGGCGCGCAGCCATTATGTGAAGAAAAATGAGCTGCATCGTGTGGAAGCGAACCAGACTCAGGCGGTGAAAGGCGGAACCGAGATCCTGACGGGGAAAGGCAAGCTGGATGCGGCGGTCGAGCAGTATGTTATTGCATCCGGGACGAAGCTGCGGCTGGTCTCAGGTGAGAGCGCTATTGAGCTGAACGCTAACGGCAAGATTAACCTGATCGGCAAAGAGTTTAACTTCTTCGTGGAAGGGGATGGTTATATCACCACGGGCGGTAAGCTGCATCTGAATACCTCGGGAACCAAGCCGGGCACAACGGCACCGGGATCGGGGCATAAAGGGGATATTGATGCGGCGGTGCAGGCGAAGTTTTCACCGCAAGAGAGCGCCAGTCGTCCTGCCCCTGCTGCGGCTCCAGCAGCAGGCCAATCGAAACCTGCTCCAGCTTCGGCGTCAACAACAGCCCCGCCTTTGAAAGGGAATTATGTTTATAAAAATAATCCGAATAGCTCAGACGTTATGCCTTTCAATGATGATGTTGTTAAACAAATCAACAAGTCACCGACCCTTCAAACTCAGCTAAAAGATTTGAAAGACAAGGGATGGGCGATTCAACCAGGAGCGGCTGGTGGGGGAAGTTATGCTGAGGCGGATAATAAATTGATCGTTATGGATCCTGAACACATGGAAGACACGGCCACGACGGTACAAACTTTAGCTCATGAAGCAGGACATGCCACATATCCTGTTGCTGCAGATTATTCGAGTAAAGAAAACTTCATTAACAGCCAGCTAATGGATGAAGGTGGTGCAACCTTGAATAATATCAAAATACAGCGTGAAATTCTGGGGAATGGCGGTATTGATATTGATATAGCAGGAAGCCCGGAAAATCTCAAAGCTTACAATGCAGCCTATGATAAAATGGTAAGTGGAGAGCTGTCGCGGGTTGACGCTGCAAAAGCTATAGGTAAAGTCTACGGTAAAGGCGAAATAGCTTCGGGTACCGATCTCAATTACAGCGATTATTACGGGGGTTTCTATGGTAAGTAGAATGACAAAAAATACCATCCTCTTTTTGCTCCCACTATTTTCAACTTTTTCTTACGCAGGACAAACAAACATGAACCAAGATTCTTTATGGCATATTGTTAAAGAACTCAAAACAGTCTGGGGAAAACAGACCGAGGATGTCAGTAAACTTTTCCATCAACCACTGGTACAAAAAAATCCAGAAGTGAAAGACCGTTATACGTCAGTTCCATTCACATTATCTGATGGAACGCGTATCAGCGATTTAGATGTTCGTTTATGGGGAAACGGAGATAATAGCGTTTCACTTGTCTCGTTTGTAATCGAACAGCCTTGCATTACGCTCGAACAAGTCAAAACTCATTTCCCTGATGTTAAAATTTCTAACATTCCTCGTGGGAATACCGCAGGACAATCTGTTGGATACCGAACCGTTACTGATGAGAGAGGACTTGCATGGGCATTTAGTTTTCCGGTGATGAACCAGGAATGCCTAAATAGAGTCGTTATGTCGCGTTACGATCGTTAATAAGTGTTGTGTTTTCATGCCGGCACGGGTATTTCGCTGCCGGTTTGCAGCATCCGTGAAGAGCGTAATTTACATCAAGTCAGTGACGTTTAACGTGAAAAAACACACGCCCATATTTCTTTGTTTTTCCCTGATGTTAAGTTGTCTGAGTAGCAATGTGGTTTTGGCAGAGGCTATGCCGCCCGTTCTGACAAAACAGGATTTTTCCGTGAAGGTCAAAGACCAGCCCATCGCCCTGGGCGACAGATGGACTCCTGATATTGCCTGTAAAATTGAAATGCCAGTGGAAGGCAGTTTTACCGGTGAGGTTCCTTTTGACGGAATGAACTATAAATTCTTCCAGCATCAAAGGGCTGGGTTAGAAATATTCAGTTCCAATCTCTGGTGGGATAAAGCGGAAAGAAGCGTTGATGATTATATCGTGTCTCAAATTACGCTGACTGACCAAGGCTTCGCAACGCCGCGTGGTATCCATGTGGGTTCAACGAGAGAGGAACTGAACAGCGCATACGGTACCGGTCAGGTCGACAATGATTCGGGGGAACAGTGGATTACCTACGAGTTGGGTAAAAAAGCGCTCTCGTTTGAGATGAAAGACGGCAACGTTTTGAAAATAACCATGAATTACAACAATGGCTCTTCAGAGTAATTTATGACCAAGAAATATTTGGCAGTCGTCTTGTTCACCGCTTTATTGGCAGGCGTCGTTGAAACGTCATCGGCGCTTGAATTATCGCAATACAATAAGCTCAATACGGTTAGTCGCATCGTTAATGATAGCGAAGTGACAGACAATCTCAGGAAGACGCTGGGAAATCATTACCAGACCTTTATTGATAACTTTGATGTCTTCGGGGAACCGCATACCACCCCAGGTGGCGGATTGTTTGTTGAAGGCTAGCTAAAGGATCTCTATCAGGAGAACGCGTCCGCGCTGGTCATTAATCCTGACGGCAAAATCTTTGCGGCCTGGGTGATTCCGGAGTCGGACGTTATTCATTACCAGTCTTCTGATAATAGCCCGGTTATTCATGCCGATATTCTGCAGTGGGCCGCCAGATTCAATGCGAAGCATTTTGCAACGAACAGCCAATCAGGCCTCGCGTTTGACGGAACTTGGGCCGGCGAATTCGAGAACGACTCAACGTTAACCCTGCGTTTAGCTGAATCAGGTAACCGTATCACAGGCTCCTATTGCTATATCTCCCAGAGAGGAAACCGCATAGATTGCCCGGAAGATGATGAGCAAAATCTTAGCGGTACGATCGTTGGCAATCGTGCCAGCGTTGAGTTCAACTCATCGTTTGGCGGCGTAGGCGGACGAGCTGTTCTGGAAATAAAAGGGAGTGCAATGGAATGGCGTTTAGTCACTCCTCCTCAAAAAGGAAATTATTATGCACCGCTGCGTTATACGTTACGTAAAGCCGCATCGGTTTATAGCGCTGAAACCAGAAAACTGGACACCGAAAAATTCGCTATTTCTCTTATAAACACGTGCGGTCATTTTGATAGCGAATGTGACGAGATGGTTTATCTCGGCGTGCGCAAAAGCGATAACAGTACCATCTCATTAAAGGGAAAAACGCTGCACGATCCAGCAGGTAAAATAATTGGTTCAACATACAAAAATGGCGAAGTCGCTTACACCGTGACGTACGCACCCGTGAAATTGGTTGTCAGCAAAGGCAACCATGTTTTAGTTGAACAGTCAGGCCAGTGGCTTAAATAACTATACAGCCAGCCAAAGGGCCAGCATGGATTGGCCTCTTTTGTTTCTCATCATATTAATCATCCCGAGTTCACTTATGAAATACACCCTCCAGGAAGGTTCGTTTTCCCTATTTCCTGCTGCCTGGCAGGATAACAGCATGAACATTATTCGCGATGACGAAAGCGGGCTATCCGTGGTGGTCAGCCGCGGCGTTATCCCGGACGGCAGCGACTACGAACAAGAGTTTCATCGCCAGTGGGACGTGCTGCGTCCTCAGATGGGTGAGATAGCCCAGAGCGAATTCCGGAACGTAAAAGCCGGTCCTGATGGAAAAATCAGCGGACTGGAAGTCGAGACCACCTTTGACCGTAACGGACAGCGCCTGTGGCAAAAACAGCTTGCCGTTCAGACGCCGGGCAAACCGGTATTGATGATTTTTACCCTCTCGGCATTAAGAACATTCACCGAAGAGGACGAGGTGCGCTGGAGCGCGCTTAAGCAGAGTCTGACGATAAACGACAACCGGAATGTGTAAGGCATGAGCGATAACAACGCGGCTCGTAAGGGCGACGAGATTATTCACTCCAGCATTTTTGCTGACATCACCAGCATTGTGGCGGAAGGTGCCGCCTATGCGGTGATTGGCGCGGCGGTAGGGCTGGCGGCAACGGCTGCCGCGCCTCTACTCGGTGCGGGTGCTGCTGCCGCAGGCGTGGCGGCAATTGGATCCAGCTGTTTGTTAAGCGGGATTATCGGTGGCGTGCTGGCGAACGTGGCGGGTATTACCGACGATATCAGCAACGCCGCGGAAGGATTAGGCAATGCGCTTTTCCCACCGTCACCTGCGGGTAAAATCACCACCGGTTCAAATAACGTTCTCACCAATGCTATCCCCGCCGCGCGCGCGGCAGGCACGCTGACGCCCGCCGATACCCCTTCCCCTGAGCCGCAGTCGCCGGGCAGCTTTGCCGATTACGCGGGCATGCTGCTTTCCGCCGCCGGACAGTTTGGCAGCGAAATGTGGCAGCCGAGCGTGGCTTCTGCCGCCGCGGGAACCTCGCCGCTGGAAGAAGATAAGGTGGCCTGTGAAAAGCACTCCGGGCCGCAGTACCTGGCGGAAGGCTCTAAAAGCGTCTTTATCAACGGGCAGCCCGCGGTGCGTGCGAAAGATCGCACCACCTGCGAAGGCACCGTTTCCGACGATGTCTCCCCGAACGTGATCATCGGCGGGGACACGCTCACGGTCCGCGATATTAAAAGCGGTAAAACGCCGGGCCTGGCGCTGGGGATGATTGCGCTCTCCCTGCTACGCGGGCGCCCGGGCAAGATCCTCAAAAACATGCCCTGCGCGCTGGCAGCGGCTGGCGGTGGGATGCTGGCCGATATGGCGGTGAATGCCGTGTTCGGATCCTCGCACCCGGTTCACGCCGCCACCGGCGTGAAGGTGCTGAATGACGACGACGAACTCGATTTCTCGCTGCCTGGGCGCTTCCCGCTTGGCTGGCAGCGCAGCTACAACAGCCTGACCACCCGCGAAGGGCTGTTCGGTCTGGGCTGGGCAACCACCTTTGACAGCTATCTGGCGCTGGAAGAAGACAACGCTACCTGGTTCGACGAAACCGGGCGCGAGTTGAGCTTCGAACTGCCGCCTGTCGACCGCGCGTTTTACAGCATCAGCGAAGGCATTATTATCCGCCGCAATGAGAGCGGCGACGTGGCGATTGCCGACGATGACGGCGCGGTGTGGCGTCTGTATAAACCAACCCGGGCGAATCCCTCCATCCTGCGTCTGGCCTCCCTCAGCGATGAATACGGCAACGCGCTGCTGACGGAGTGGGACGAGCACGGCAGGCTGGTCGGCCTGCACGACGAGCCGCGGGCAATCGACGTCACCCTGCGCTATGAAGATGAACGTTTCCCGCGGCGTGTTACCGCTGCAAGCCATTTCGACGGCAACCAGACCTGGCCGCTGATGCAATGGGGCTACGACGCGCGCGGCCAGCTGGCGAGCGCGACGGATGCCTCCGGCGTGGTGACGCGTGAATACCGCTATAACGACCACGGCCTGATGGTCTGGCACCGGATGCCGGGCGGTCTGGAGAGCGAATACCGCTGGAAAAAATTCGATCACTGGCGCGTGGTGGAAAACCGCACCAGCACCGGTGACGGCTGCCGCTTTAGCTATGATTTAGCAGCCGGGCTGACGACCGTCGAACACTACGACGGTCAGACGCGCCGCCACTACTGGAACGCGCAAAATCTGATTGTCCGCTACGTTGACGAGCGTGGTGAAAACTGGCGCTACGAGTGGGATGAGAACGAACTTCTGACGCGTCGCATCGATCCGCTCGGAAATGCCGTCACCTTCGTCTACGACGAAATGGGCAACCGGGTTCAGGAGAGCGACGCCGACGGCAACACCCGCACCACCACCTGGCTGGAACACCGCGCGCTTCCTGCGGCCATTATTGAAGCCGACGGCAGCGCCACCCGGTTCTGGTACGACGAACACCACGGGCTGAAGCGCGTGGTGGATCCGATGGGGCAGACGACGCTGCTGCGACGGGATGAGTTTGGCCTGGTTGTAGAAGAGGTCGATGCCGCAGGCAACAGCCGCTATCAGGAGTACAACGAGGCCGGGCAGATCGTACGTTCGACGGACTGTTCCGGGCGTATTACCCGCTATCGCTATCACCCGCTGGGCTGGCTGGTGGCTGAGATTAGCGCCGATGGTGAAGAGACGCGTTACCGCTACGACGCCGCAGGGCGTCCGGTGCAGCTCGACCGACCGGAAGGCTGGACGGAGTCGCTCAAATGGAACGAACGTGGCCTGCCGGTGAAGCATGCTGGCGCCGACGGGAAAGAAAGTGAGTTCAGATACGATGAGGCCGGGCGCTTAACTGCCACCCGTAATACCCAGGGTGAAGAGGTCCGTCGCCGCTGGGACAGCCGCGGACGTCTGATTGCTCTTGAAAATGAAAACGGCGAAGCTTACCAGTTCCGCTGGGGCGCGGACTCGCTGCTGCTGGAAGAGGTGGGGCTTGATGGCGTGGCCTCGCAGTATCGCTATGACGCCTGCGGGCGCACGATAATGCGCACGTTTGCCGCCGGCCATCCGGAGGCCATCACCCACGCCTTCGTCTGGAGCGCGAGCGGCCAGCTGGTCGCCCGCACCACGCCAGAAGGACAGACCCGCTACCACTACACTCCGTCCGGGCTGTTAAGCCGGATTGGGCTGCATCCTGCGCTTTCAGCCGACGCGTGGACCACCGAGGCAGAGCAGGAGCTTGCCTTTGAGTATGACGCACTCGGTCGCGTCACCCGCGAAGCGGGCGAGCAAGGTGAGCTGGCGTGGGAGTATGACGCGCTGGGCAACCGCACCTCCGTCACGCTGCCCGATGGTCGCGAGCTGAAGCAGTTCTACTACGGCAGCGGGCATCTGCTCAGCATTGCTCTTGATAAGCTCTCGGTTTCCGATTTTACGCGCGACGAGCTTCACCGCGAGACCAGCCGCACCCAGGGGCTGCTGACCACCCGCAGCGAATACGACCGCCTGGGCCGACTGCATCGGCGGGACGTCTTTACCGGCAACGCCCAGCGCCCGTCGCCGCGCCGCTGGTCCCGCCGCTGGGATTATGACTACCGCAATAACCTGGTGCGGGAAGAGCGGGACGATAACCCGTTCAGCTGGTACCGCTGGCAGTACGACAGCGCCGGGCGTCTGCTTGTTCAGGACGGCACGCTGCCCGGACAGGAGCAGTGGCGCTGGGATGCTGCCGGTAACCCGCTTGAAGGCTCTGCTGAGAAGGTCACGCACAACCGCCTGACGCAACTGAACGGCATTCGCTGGCGCTATGACATCCACGGCCGTACCGTGGAGAAGGATAACGGCCAGACCCGCTGGCACTACCGCTATGACGGCGAGCATCGCCTGACGGAGGTCATCAGCCAGCCAAGGGACCGCAACAGGCCGCAGACGCAGGTCAGCTTCCGCTACGACCCGCTCGGGCGGCGCATCAGCAAAACGCGACGCCAGATGCTGGGCGGACAGCCAACCGGCAAGCCGGTCACCACCCGGTTTGTCTGGGAAGGGTTCCGCCTGTTGCAGGAGGTGCACGGGGATGTGCCGCTCACCTACGTCTACAGCGATCAGGACAGCTATGACCCGCTGGCGCGTATTGACGGCGTTGATGCCCCGGAGATTTTCTGGTTCCACTGCCAGCCGAACGGCACGCCGGAGCGGATGACGGATATCGAAGGGCAGGTGCGCTGGGAAGGGGTGAACAGCGCCTGGGGCAAGCTGCTGCGGGAAAGCGAGACGCAGGTATCAGGATATTCTCAGAACCTGCGCATGCAGGGGCAATACCTGGACCGTGAGACAGGGCTGCACTACAATCTGTTCCGTTATTATGACCCGGACTGCGGAAGGTTTACGCAGCAGGACCCGATAGGGCTGGCGGGGGGGATAAACCTTTACCAGTATGCGCCGAATGCGCTGGGGTGGGTGGATCCGTGGGGGTTGACTCCTAAAACATTAATTCACTACACGACTGAAGAAGGGATGAAAGGTATCACGGAAAGTGGTGTAATAAGACCTTCATCAGGAGATATACACGCCCGATTCGGGGATGGTCAATACTTCACTAATATCAGACCTGAAATGATTGGCGGACGAACACTTAAAGATGTTGGCGGAACTGGAAAAATGTCTCTGGGTCAATTAGCAGCTGATATATATGGTGATGCGAGGAAATTAAAAGGCATAAGCCATTTTGTCGAAATAGATGTTACTGGCTTAGATGTAATTGAACCCCGGAAAAATACATTTTTGATCTTAAACACAAAAGATCTCGATGTCTCTAAAAGAATTGTTAAAAGTGGGAGGAGTTGTGGTTGAGGTGAAAAAATATTACAAAGGAAATGTGGATTTTATTGCAGGTGAAGGGATCATTCTCAATGAATTTATAGGAGATGTAACCACTCGACAAATAAATATTATAGATGGTGAATATTATGCTTCTTCCTCTTTACTGGATAAAAATGATAAAGTAGGTTTTCTATTATATGATGGTAAAAAAAGCGACTTGGACTTAAGTGACGCTGAAGAAATTTCAAATGAGGAATTTGAAACTTTCTGGCAAACATCAACGAGTTCATTGCAAGAAAAAAAGCGAATAAAGTACTTATCTGGAGATGCTGTGGAACCTTTGAAAAAATCCACAGTTATTGCTCATATTGTGAATAATAAAGGGAAATGGGGTAAAGGTTTTGTTCTGTCCCTTTCAAATAAATACCCGGCTGCAAAGAAACATTATCTCAGTAGCTTCAAAGAAAATAACTTCCCTGAATTAGGAATGGTTGATTTCGTCAAAGTTGATGCTCAAGAGAAAATATTTATTGCTAATATGTATGCGCAGGATGGAATAAAGAAAAATATAAATGACAGAAAACAATACGTATCATATACATCCCTGGAAGTTTGTCTTGAAAAATTATCTGACTTTGCTTTAGTGAATCGCCTTTCAGTACAAATGCCAAGGATAGGAGCTGGCCTTGGTGGAGGTGATTGGAATGTTATAGAGACATTAATACAAAAAAAGATTTGCTATAAGATGATTGATTGCAGTGTAATAACTTTATAATATGAAATTTAGGAATCTATTTATTATATTTGGTTGTTGCTTAGGGGAAGGTCTTTTATTTAAAAGGGCAAGGGCTTGAGTATGCAACTATCTATAAAATATACTATTGAACAAGGAAACGAGTTTCACGACAACCAAAAATATGCCGAGGCTTTAGAGCAATACCAAAAAGCCTGGCAAGCTCTTCCTGAGCCAAAGCTCGAATCTGAATTTGCCAACTGGATCTCTGCCTGCATGTACAGCGCATATTTTGATCTCGCGGATTACGCTGAGGCAAAGAAATGGGGAGAGACGACATTACGAACACGTGGATCGGATATAGACACTGCACCCTTAATCGATCTCGGCATGGTCTGTTATGAGTTGAATCAATTCTAGGAAGTGTATAAATATTTTAACGATGCTTATAACTACGGCAAAAAAAGCGTGCGTTTCAGAATAGACCTAAAAAATATCTAGAGTTCTATCGCGCAAGAGGGGATAAGTTCGTTACTCTATAAAAAAATCCACGCCAAAGCGTGGATTTTTTTCATTCAAAACCAATCAAACGTTAAACAGGAAGTTCATCACATCGCCATCTTTAACGATGTAATCTTTCCCTTCCGCACGCATCTTGCCTGCCTCTTTCGCACCTTGCTCACCCTTGTAGGTGATAAAGTCTTCAAACGCGATAGTCTGCGCGCGAATAAAGCCTTTCTCGAAGTCGGTGTGGATCTTACCGGCCGCCTGAGGTGCAGTCGCACCCACAGGAATCGTCCACGCACGCACTTCTTTCACGCCAGCGGTGAAGTAGGTCTGCAGGTTCAGCAGCTCGTAGCCCGCGCGAATCACGCGGTTCAGGCCCGGCTCTTCGAGACCCAGCTCGGCCATGAACTCTTCACGGTCGGCGTCGTCCAGCTCGGCGATGTCGGATTCAACGGCAGCGCAAACCGCCACAACCACAGAACCTTCCGCCGCGGCGATTTCACGCACTTTGTCCAGGTACGGGTTGTTCTCAAAACCGTCTTCGTTAACGTTGGCAATGTACATGGTTGGCTTCAGGGTCAGGAAGCTCAGGTATTTGATCGCCGCCTTGTCTTCTTCAGTCAGGTTTTTCAGCGCGCGCAGCATGCCCGCGTTTTCCAGCTGTGGCAGACATTTTTCCAGCGCAGCCAGTTCCGCTTTCGCGTCCTTGTCGCCGCCTTTGGCTTTCTTCTGCACGCGGTGAATCGCGCGTTCGCAGGTGTCGAGGTCAGAGAGCGCCAGCTCGGTGTTGATAACGTCGATGTCGTCCGCCGGATCCACTTTGTTGTTAACGTGAATGATGTTGTCGTTCTCGAAGCAGCGCACTACGTGGCCGATCGCTTCGGTTTCACGAATGTTGGTCAGGAACTGGTTACCCAGACCTTCGCCTTTGGAGGCACCTTTTACCAGGCCCGCGATGTCCACGAACTCCATGGTGGTTGGCAGAATGCGCTGCGGCTTCACGATTTCCGCAAGCTGGTCCAGACGCGGGTCCGGCATTGGCACCACGCCGGTGTTCGGTTCGATGGTACAGAACGGGAAGTTCGCCGCTTCGATACCCGCTTTGGTAAGCGCATTAAACAGGGTGGATTTGCCCACGTTTGGCAGACCGACGATACCGCATTTGAATCCCATTTCTAAATCACCTTAATATCTTGATAATCAATCCGTTAACGATAACCGATTGATGAAAAGTAAATAACTACGCCTATTATACACGTAACCCGCATGACGCGCGGTAAAAAAGCCGTATCGGGCGGATTATTGCGCTTTGAAAGCGTGTAAGCGGTTTGTCGCTTTCGTTAACCCGTCTTTCAGCCAGATTTCGGTGCAGCGCGCCGCTTCGTCTACCGCTTCGTCAATCAGTTTCTGTTCAGAAACCGGGGGCTTACCGAGTACGAAACCGACAACTTTGTTTTTATCGCCCGGATGGCCGATTCCCACGCGCAAACGGTGGAAATTCGGGTTATTGCCCAGCTTGCTGATGATGTCTTTAAGACCGTTGTGGCCGCCGTGCCCGCCGCCCAGTTTGAATTTCGCCACGCCTGGGGGGAGATCCAGCTCATCGTGGGCGACCAGAATTTCATCCGGACTGATGCGATAAAACGTTGCCATGGCCGCCACGGCTTTGCCGCTCAGGTTCATAAAGGTGGTGGGCACCAGCAGGCGAACATCCGCGCCAGCAAGGTTGATACGTGAGGTATAGCCGAAGAATTTTGGTTCTTCACGCAGGGGAGCACGTAACCGTTCGGCCAGCAGATCGACGTACCATGCCCCGGCATTGTGGCGGGTGGCTGCATACTCTGCGCCCGGGTTGGCGAGGCCGACAATCAGTTTAATCGTCACGATTCAATTCCTAATGGGTTCCAGATCTGGCGCGTAGTTTACTGTCTGGCGCGCCGCTTGACAAAATTCTGCGATCGTCACAGCGAAACACAAATAATTACTTACCTGAATAATTAGAATTTCAAGCTGTTCAACATGTTATTTGTAAATTTTTGTCTGGGAGTTATCTGTAATTGTGATCATTCACGCAACTCATAAAAGGGGCGTTGTCTATACTTTACACACAAGGATTAGGGGCTTTTCCCCTGACAACCCAAAGTTCCGGAGGTGACACATGAAACGCAAAAACGCTTCGTTACTCGGTAACGTGCTGATGGGGTTGGGGCTCTTCGTGATGGTAGTCGGCGTGGGTTATTCCATTTTAAACCAGCTGCCGCAGCTTGATCTCCCGCAATACTTCGCGCATGGCGCGGTACTGAGTATCTTCCTCGGTGCGGTGTTGTGGCTTGCCGGGGCGCGTGTGAGCGGACATGAGGAAGTCTGCGATAAATACTGGTGGGTGCGCCATTACGATAAACGCTGCCGCCGTGACCAGCATAAGCACAGCTAGTGCCCGATACAGAATACCGAAACGACTCCATCTGGAGTCGTTTTTTTTTGCATAGCATATTGACCCTCACGTAACGTAAGGCTCCAGAGTGGCGGCACTGGCAAAGAAAAAAGGAGCAGTTATGTTGATTCAGGTGGGCGAACTGGCGAAACGAGCCGGTATCACCGTGCGGACATTGCATCACTACGAGCAAACAGGGCTGCTGCTGCCTTCTGCCAGAAGCGCGGCAGGTTACCGGCTTTACAACCTGGCGGATGTGCAGCGACTGCACATGATCCAGGCGCTGGCAAAAGCGGGGCTGGAACTTGCTGAAATCAGGGACTTTCTGGAAAAGGAGTCGCTGTCGTTAACCGAGCTACTCGATGCGCAAATCACGCTGCTGGATAAACAGCTGCGCAGCATACACACGCTGCGCGACCGGCTGGTGGAGCTGCGTACCGGGCTTACCGATGATGCGACGCCGGATCTGGAATCCTGGCTACAGACTCTGGAGTTGATGAATATGTACGATCGCTGGTTTAGCAAAGAAGAGTTACAGCAGCTGCCGTTTGCGGTGCAGAAGGACGCGCTGTCGGCTATCTGGTCAGGGCTGGTGGCAGAGGCCAACGCGCTGCTGGAACAGGATATACCCGTTGCTGACACGCGGGCGATGGATCTGGCGACGCGCTGGATGGAACGCCTGGAGCAGGACACGGCGGGCAGGCCGGAGTTTCTCACCCGCCTGAACGAGATGCACAGCGTGGAGCCTCAAATGCGCGAGCAGACCGGCATCACGCCGGAGATGACCGATTACATCACGCGCGCGTTTGCGGAATCTAAGCTCAGCATATGGGAGAAATACCTCACTGCCGAAGAGATGGCCTTTACCCGGGCGCACTACTTTGACCGCATGATGGAGTGGCCACCGCTGGTGGCGAAGCTGCATCAGGCACAGCGGGAAAATCTCGATCCTGCTGCGGAGGAGGCGCAAAAGCTGGCGGAAAACTGGCTGACGTTATTCCAGTCGTACGCAGGGACGAACCCGGAGACCCAGCAAAAGTTTCGCGTTGCCATGAAGCAGGAACCGCATCTGATGAAAGGGACGTGGATGACGCCTGCCGTGCTTGCATGGCTCCAGCAGGCGATCGGGGTGATGATGCAGAGACGTTTCTCTGCATCGGGTAACTCACAGATCCGCTAACGCGGCTTCCCGGTTAGGGTAGAAGGATAAGCGGCCAGGGATTGGCTGCACGCCCGCGCGCGCCATGGTGCGCAGGGGCTGGAATTCGAGGTTACTCACCCGCAGCTCGCAGCCTTCCGGCAGACGTTTCACAAAGCGCTGGAAGGCATCCAGGCCGCCGGCATCCAGCACCGGTACGGCATCCCATTTCAGCACCACAACCCGTTTGCCCATGATGCGGGACTCCAGATCGCTGAACAGACCTTCCGCCGCGGCGAAGAACAGCGGGCCAATCACGCGCAGCACCAGCACATCGTCAGGCACCTCTACGTTAACCGGGGAAAGGCGCGTCATCTGCGCGATGCGGCGCATAAACAGCAGGGAAGCGAGTACGATACCGACGCTGATGGCGATAACCATATCAAACAGCACGGTCAGCGACATGCAGATCAGCATCACGATGATGTCGTCTTTCGGCGCGCGACGCAGCAGGTTAACCACCTTATGCGCCTCACTCATATTCCAGGCCACCATCAGCAGCAGGGCGGCCATGGCGGAAAGCGGCAGCCAGGAGAGCAACGGGGCGAGGATCAGCAGGGCGAGGATCACCAGCACGGAGTGGACAACCGCCGAAACGGGGGAGGTCGCCCCCGCGCGAACGTTTGCCGCAGAACGTGCGATGGCTGCCGTTGCGGTAATACCGCCAAAGAACGGTGCGATGAGGTTGCCTAACCCCTGACCGACCAGTTCGCTGTTGGCTTTGTGTTTGGTACCGGTCATACCGTCGAGGACGACGGCGCAGAGCAGAGATTCAATCGCCCCCAGCATCGCCATGGAGAACGCGGCGGGTAGCAATGCGCGCAGAGAATCCCAGCTCAGTGTGAAAGTGGAGCCCGGCATGTCCCACGGCAACACCAGCTGAGGTAACAGTTGCGGAATGCCGCTACCCTGCGAGCCGTCCGCCAGGACATAGTGAAACTGCGAGCCGATAGTCGCGACATGGCCACCGAACATATTGACGATGGCCATCACCGCGCAGCCCAGCAGCAGCGCGGGCAGATGGCCCGGCAGGCGAATACCGAGGCGAGGCCAGACGATCAGCGTCCCGAGCGTCACAATCCCGATGGCGGCGTCGCCCAGGTTGGCGGTCGGCAGCGCCATAAACAGCGCCCCCACTTTTTGCAGGTAGTGCTCCGGTACGTGGGGCATCTGCAGGCCGAGGAAATCTTTGATCTGCATGGTTCCGATGGTGATCCCAATCCCCGAGGTGAACCCGAGCGTGACGGAAAGGGGGATGTACTCAATCAACCGACCAAAGCGGGCCAGGCCAAACAGAATTAAAAAAAGGCCGGACATCAGGGTGGCAACCAGCAGGCCCGCCAGACCAAACTGTTGCGAAACCGGGTAGAGGATCACAACGAAGGCGGCGGTCGGGCCGGAGACGCTGAAGCGCGAGCCGCCCGTCAGAGCAATAACAATACCGGCAACGGCCGAGGTGTACAGACCGTACTGCGGCGCAACGCCGCTGCCAATCGCCAGCGCCATCGCCAGCGGGATGGCAATAATGCCGACAGTGATCCCGGCAATCAGGTCACGGACAAAACGTGACGAGGTGTACTTTTCTTTCCAGCAGGCGTCGATGAGGGCGCGAAAGGGCAGAACATGTGAGGAGGCTACGTTTTTCACAATTATCTATCATCCGTATGCGCATCATCTGTCATGTGAATGGCAGGTGAAGGAGGCATTAATCATACAAATAAAACCCAGAGACAAAAAAACCCGCCGCAGCGGGTTTTTTGGCCGTGTTCGATTAGTGTTCGAACATTGCAGAGATGGATTCTTCGTTGCTGATACGACGAATCGCTTCGGCCAGCATCCCGGACAGGGTCAGGGTACGCACGTTTGGCAGTGCCTTGATCTCGTCGCTCAGTGGGATGGTATCGCATACCACAACTTCGTCAATGACGGAGTTGCGCAGGTTGTTCACCGCGTTACCGGAGAAGATCGGGTGAGTCGCGTAAGCAAATACGCGCTTGGCACCACGCTCTTTCAGCGCTTCGGCGGCTTTACAGAGCGTGCCGCCGGTATCGATCATGTCGTCAACCAGCACGCAGTCGCGGCCAGCAACGTCACCGATGATGTGCATCACCTGAGAAACGTTAGCGCGCGGACGGCGTTTGTCGATGATCGCCATATCGGTATCGTTCAGCAGCTTAGCGATAGCACGGGCACGTACCACGCCGCCGATGTCCGGAGAAACCACGATTGGGTTGTCCAGGTTCAGCTGCAGCATGTCTTCCAGCAGGATTGGGCTGCCGAATACGTTATCAACCGGGACGTCGAAGAAGCCCTGGATCTGCTCTGCGTGCAGGTCAACGGTCAGTACGCGGTCAACGCCGACGCTGGACAGGAAGTCAGCGACAACTTTAGCGGTAATTGGCACACGCGCGGAACGGACGCGACGGTCCTGACGAGCATAGCCGAAGTAAGGGATTACAGCAGTGATACGGCCTGCTGAAGCGCGACGCAGGGCGTCGACCATAACAACCAGTTCCATCAGGTTGTCGTTCGTTGGAGCACAGGTGGACTGGATGATGAAAATATCACCACCGCGTACATTTTCGTTAATTTGTACGCTGACTTCGCCGTCGCTAAAGCGACCTACAGCGGCGTCGCCGAGGGAAGTGTACAGGCGGTTGGCAATACGTTGTGCTAGTTCCGGGGTGGCGTTACCAGCAAAAAGCTTCATATCAGGCACGAGAAGAACCTCAGGCATGCGTCCAGTGGTGGATAGCGTTCGCCGTAAACTGTGCGGGCCAGGCAAAGGCTATCCAGGCGGTGTATTAAAGAGCGCGATGCAACGTCTGGAACAGGGTGACGTTGTCACCGAAACTCAGTCTGCGCCAGAATTGCCTGCTGTAGCGGGGAAGTGTTCATCCCGCGCGCTACGAAACCATGCAGCCAATCCGGCGCTTGCTCAAGCACCTGACGAGCGGCGGATTCGGTGTCAAATTCAGCAAAGACACAGGCCCCTGTACCAGTCAGGCGCGACGGCGCGTATTCTAACAGCCAGGAAAGCACCGCATCAACCTCGCGAAAACGTTTTCTTGCGATATCCTCGCAATCGTTGCTGAATTCACAATTTAATAACGTTTCTATTGACCGTACCGGGGTATTTCTTTTCAGGTCAGGATCTTTAAAGATGACCGGGGTCGGAATGCTCACGCCGGGGTGGGCAACGAGATACCATTTTTCCGGCGGGTTGACCGGGGAGAGGAGCTCGCCCACGCCCTCGGCAAAGGCCGCGTGACCGCGAACAAACACCGGGACATCTGCGCCCAGCGTTAGGCCCAAAGCAGCCAGTTCGTCCTTCGCCAGCCCGCAGCCCCAGAGGTGATTCAGCGCAACCAGCACGGTGGCGGCGTTGGATGAGCCCCCGCCGAGACCACCACCCATCGGCAGACGCTTATCGATACGGATATCCGCACCGCTTCCCGCCGGCAGACGCCCTGATTCCGCGGCGGCGTTCATCAGCAGACGCGCGGCGCGCACGATCAGGTTGTCTTCATGCGCCACGCCGTCGACCGGTGTCAGCAGGCAAATCTGCCCGTCCTGGCGCAGTTCAATGGAGATCGTGTCGCCATAGTCAATAAACTGAAACAGTGTCTGCAGGGTGTGATACCCGTCAGCACGCTGGCCGGTGATGTATAAAAACAGGTTCAGCTTCGCCGGAGAAGGCCAGTGGGTCATCATTTAACGATCCAGTTGTCCATTTTCAGCTTGATGCGCTGGCTGCCCTGGGTCAGCTCCATGTTCGATGGCAGCGACGGTTTACTCTTGCTGTCATAGGCGCTGTACACCACTTTCCAGGTTTTGCCGTTCTGGGTGTAGTTGACCTGGCTCAGACGATACTGGTCGTCCAGCGTATAGTCGGTTGCTTCTCCCGGCAGGCCGAGGATCCACTGGCGCAGGCTGTTCAGCGGAATTGGCATCCCGGTCAGCTTGCCAATCATCTCTTCGGCATCGGTCGCGGTATAGTGCTGGCCTTTGTTATCGGTGATCTGCGCTTCGCCCGGTTTGGCGATAAGCTCCAGCTCGGTGCTGCCCAGTGGGTTCAGCAGCAGCAGGCGATAGTTGTCCTGCCCCGTTTGCTGCCAGAAGAAGCGGGCATAAACCTTTTGTTCGTCAGAGAGATAGGCGAAGGCGCCCCGCGTCTGGTACTGCTTCAAATTAAGGACGTCCTGCTGGTGCTGACGCCACTGCGGTGAATCAGGGCTTTTGCCCGGGCCTTTTGGTTGGGTGACAGTACAGGCGGTCAGAACCAGTGCCGCCAGCGGCAGCAGGCGAATCAGTCGGGTCATAATGAGGACAAATCCTTGAGATACGTTGCAGTTATAACTGTTAATGCTAGCGCCCCGCAGTGCTACCGTCTACGTTCAAATTATCTCAAAGCGTTGAGTAACCTATTACTCCGAAAGGAGGCGGTCTCTTTTATTGATCTCGCGCATCCTGTATGATGCGTCCTGCTAACCTTATTAACGCTGGTACTACTCCCGCTCAACATGACCCTATTAGCACTCGGCATCAACCACAAAACGGCCCCGGTTTCGCTGCGAGAACGCGTTACGTTTTCGCCGGATACGCTTGACCTGGCGCTGGACAGCCTGCTTGCACAGCCGATGGTGCAGGGTGGCGTGGTGCTCTCGACGTGCAACCGTACCGAGCTGTATTTAAGCGTGGAAGAGCAGGATAACCTGCACGACGCGCTGATCCGCTGGCTATGCGACTACCACAATCTTAACGAAGACGAACTGCGTAACAGCCTGTACTGGCATCAGGATAATGATGCGGTCAGCCATCTGATGCGCGTCGCCAGCGGGCTGGATTCGCTGGTGCTCGGTGAGCCGCAGATTCTGGGGCAGGTGAAAAAAGCGTTTGCGGATTCGCAAAAAGGGCATCTGAAGGCCAGCGAGCTGGAGCGCATGTTCCAGAAGTCCTTCTCCGTGGCGAAGCGTGTGCGAACCGAAACCGACATTGGTGCCAGTGCGGTTTCTGTTGCTTTCGCGGCCTGTACCCTTGCACGCCAAATCTTCGAATCCCTTTCCACCGTCACCGTGATGCTGGTAGGCGCGGGCGAAACCATCGAGCTTGTGGCGCGCCATCTGCGCGAGCATAAGGTGAAAAAGATGATTATCGCGAACCGAACCCGCGAACGTGCGCAGGTGCTGGCGGATGAAGTGGGTGCAGAGGTGGTTGCGCTGAGCGACATCGATGAACGCCTGAAGGAGGCGGACATTATTATCAGCTCTACCGCCAGCCCGCTGCCAATCATCGGTAAAGGGATGGTGGAGCGCGCGCTGAAGTCGCGTCGTAATCAGCCTATGCTGCTGGTGGATATCGCCGTTCCGCGCGATGTTGAGCCAGAAGTCGGCAAGCTGGCGAACGCCTACCTCTACAGCGTGGATGACCTGCAAAGCATCATTTCGCACAACCTCGCCCAGCGTAAAGCGGCGGCGGTGCAGGCGGAAACTATCGTTGAGCAGGAAACCAGCGAGTTTATGGCCTGGCTGCGCGCGCAAAGCGTCAGCGAGACCATCCGCGAGTACCGCGGGCAGGCGGAGCAGGTGCGTGATGACCTGACTGCCAAAGCGTTAGCGGCCCTGGAACAGGGCGGCGACGCGCAGGCGATTATGCAGGATCTGGCGTGGAAGCTGACCAACCGCCTGATCCATGCCCCAACCAAATCTCTTCAACAGGCTGCCCGTGACGGGGATGATGAACGCCTGACTATTCTGCGCAACAGCCTCGGGCTGGAATAGCGCCCTATACCCATTTTCTAAGACAAGGTGCACTTACGCCTATGAAGCCTTCTATCGTCGCTAAACTGGAAGCTCTGCACGAGCGCCATGAAGAAGTACAGGCGCTGCTCGGCGATGCCGGGACCATCGCGGACCAGGAACGTTTTCGCGCGCTTTCGCGTGAATATGCGCAGTTGAGTGATGTGTCTAAATGCTTTACCGACTGGCGACAGGTTCAGGAAGATATTGAAACCGCGCAGATGATGCTCGACGATCCTGAGATGCGCGAGATGGCGCAGGAAGAGCTGCAGGATGCAAAAGCGCGTTCTGAAGAGATGGAGCAGCAGCTTCAGGTGCTGCTGCTGCCGAAAGATCCGGACGACGAGCGTAACGCGTTTGTGGAAGTGCGCGCCGGTACCGGCGGTGACGAAGCGGCGCTGTTTGCCGGGGATCTGTTCCGCATGTACAGCCGCTACGCCGAATCGCGCCGCTGGCGCGTCGAGATCATGAGCGCCAACGAAGGCGAACACGGTGGCTACAAAGAGGTTATCGCCAAGATCAGCGGCGACGGCGTGTACGGCCGTCTGAAGTTTGAATCCGGCGGTCACCGCGTGCAGCGCGTGCCGGCCACGGAATCTCAGGGCCGCATTCACACCTCCGCCTGTACGGTGGCGGTGATGCCGGAGCTGCCGGAAGCGGAACTGCCGGACATCAACCCGGCGGATCTGCGCATCGACACCTTCCGTTCCTCCGGCGCGGGTGGACAACACGTTAACACCACCGATTCCGCCATCCGTATTACCCACCTGCCGACCGGCATCGTGGTGGAGTGCCAGGACGAACGTTCGCAGCACAAAAACAAAGCCAAAGCGTTGTCCGTGCTGGGTGCGCGCATCCACGCGGCTGAAATGGCGAAGCGTCAGCAGGCGGAAGCCTCTACGCGTCGTAACCTGCTGGGCAGCGGCGATCGCAGCGACCGTAACCGCACCTACAACTTCCCGCAGGGCCGCGTGACCGACCACCGCATCAACCTGACCCTGTACCGTCTGGACGAGGTGATGGAAGGGAAGCTGGATATGCTGATTGAGCCTATCGTGCAGGAATACCAGGCCGACCAGCTGGCGGCGCTGTCCGAGCAGGAATAATGGATTTTCAGCGCTGGTTACGCGAGGCGGCCGGTGAGCTTTCAGAAAGCGAAAGCCCGAAGCGTGATGCCGAAATTTTGCTTGAGCATGTGACGGGTAAAGCCCGCACGTACCTGCTGGCATTCGGTGAGACGCTGCTGACCGCTGAGCAGGAAGTACGGCTCGCCGCGCTGCTTGCCCGCCGTAAAACGGGCGAGCCGGTGGCGCACCTGGTCGGTGAGCGCGAGTTCTGGTCGCTACCGCTATACGTCTCGGCGGCAACGCTGATCCCGCGTCCGGACACTGAATGTCTGGTGGAGCAGGCGCTGGCGCGTTTATCAACAGCTCCCTGCAGCATTCTCGATCTCGGGACGGGAACAGGTGCTATCGCGCTGGCGCTCGCCAGCGAGCGCCCCGATTGCGATGTGACGGCGGTGGATGTGATGCCCGACGCGGTGGCGCTGGCGCAGCGTAACGTGGAACGTCTCGGTCTCCGCAACGTGACGGTGCTGCAAAGCAGCTGGTTTGCCGCGCTGGAGAATCGCTCATTTGCGATGATTGTCAGCAATCCTCCTTACATCGACGAACATGACCCACACCTTGCGCAGGGAGATGTTCGCTTCGAACCGCTGACGGCGCTCGTTGCCGCCAACGCGGGATTAGCCGATCTTGATCACATTGTGACAATGTCACGGAAACATTTACTTCCTGGCGGCTGGCTGCTCGTGGAGCATGGCTGGACGCAGGGAGAAGCCGTGCGGTCACTGTTTACGCAAGCAGGCTACGTCGCAGTCGAAACCTGTCGCGACTACGGCGGCAACGAACGCCTGACGCTGGGGCAGTGGGCTTGAGTGCCGGGTATCTGCCATTTACTGATAAAGGCGTAAGGCTGACTGAAAGGCAGTTTGGCGTTATCATCTACATCGTTTTGAGTTTTATCGCGCCTGAGCGTCCTTGTTCGCTCAGTCGTTACTGGGGTAAGTCATGAAGTCCTTAGCCGATTTCGAATTTAATAAAGTGCCGCTTTGCGATGGCATGATCCTGATTTCGGAGATGATACGCGACGATTTTACGTCGCAGTACGTCTACGATGAGTTGGAGAATCTGGTCAGCCTGGCGCGTGAAGAGATCAATCAGGCGCGCCCGCAGGACTGGCAATTAGAGAAGCTTCTGGAACTTTTCTACGGCGAATGGGGTTTCTGCGACACGCGTGGCGTGTATCGCCTGTCTGACGCATTATGGCTGGACCAGGTCTTAAAAAATCGTCAGGGCAGCGCTGTTGCGCTGGGCTCTATTTTGCTGTGGGTTGCGCACCGGCTGGATATTCCGCTGGTGCCGGTCATTTTTCCGACGCAGATGATCCTGCGTGCGGAGTGGCTGGACGGTGAGATGTGGCTCATTAATCCGTTTAATGGCGACACGCTGGATGAGCATACGCTGGACGTCTGGCTGAAGGGCAACATCAGCCCGGTGGCCGAGCTCTTTAACGAAGATCTCGACGAAGCCGACAACGCCGAAGTCATCCGCAAGCTGCTGGATACGCTGAAGTCAGCGCTGATGGAAGAGCGTCAGATGGAGCTGGCCTTGCGTGCCAGCGAAGTGCTACTGCAGTTTAATCCGGAAGATCCGTACGAAATACGCGACCGCGGGCTTATCTATGCCCAGCTCGACTGCGAGCACGTGGCGCTGAACGATCTGAGCTATTTCGTCGAGCAGTGCCCGGAAGATCCGATTAGCGAAATGATTCGCGCGCAGATCAACGCGATCTCGCACAAACAAATTACACTGCATTAATCTTAATTCCGATTCACACCTGAATAAGGCGATCCTATGAAACAAAAAGTGGTTAGCATTGGTGATATCAACGTGGCAAACGACCTGCCGTTCGTGCTGTTTGGCGGTATGAACGTGCTGGAATCCCGCGATCTCGCCATGCGTATCTGCGAGCACTACGTGACCGTGACCCAGAAGCTGGGCATTCCGTACGTGTTTAAAGCCTCTTTTGACAAAGCCAACCGCTCCTCCATCAACTCTTACCGCGGCCCGGGCCTGGAAGAGGGGATGAAAATTTTCCAGGAGCTGAAGCAGACGTTTGGCGTGAAAGTGATCACCGACGTGCATGAGTCCTGGCAGGCGCAGCCTGTGGCAGACGTGGTAGACGTTATTCAGCTTCCGGCGTTCCTGGCGCGCCAGACCGACCTGGTTGCCGCAATGGCGAAAACCGGTGCCGTGATCAACGTGAAAAAACCGCAGTTTGTGAGCCCTGGCCAGATGGGCAATATCGTTGATAAGTTTATCGAAGGCGGTAACGACAAAATTATTCTGTGCGATCGTGGCGCTAACTTCGGTTACGACAACCTGGTTGTGGACATGCTGGGCTTCAGCGTGATGAAAAACGTCTCTAACCAGTCCCCGGTGATCTTCGACGTGACCCACGCGCTGCAGTGCCGCGACCCTTTTGGCGCCGCGTCCGGCGGTCGTCGTGCCCAGGTGACCGAGCTGGCGCGTGCCGGTATGGCGACCGGCCTGGCGGGTCTGTTCATTGAAGCGCACCCGGATCCGGCTAACGCGAAATGCGATGGTCCTTCCGCGCTGCCGTTGGATAAGCTGGAGCCGTTCCTGAAGCAGATCAAGGCGATTGACGATCTGGTGAAGAGCTTCGACGAGCTGGATACCAGCAACTAATAAAAAAACCCGCTTCGGCGGGTTTTTTTATGGGGCATATTGCCGGGTGGCGCTGCGCTTACCCGGCCTACAAAACCCGTAGGCCCTGCAAGCGAAGCGCCGCTGGGCAAAAAGGCTACGCAAAAATCGTCATCAAATACGCTACAAACAGCGCCATATGCGCTGCGCCGTTCAGCACATTGGTGCGGCCAGTGGAGAATGAAATCTGGCACAGCAGCAGCGAGGCCACCATCACAATCATCTCCGGCGCGCCCAGCGCAAACTGCAGATCGTTACCCGTCATAAAGGCAATCAGCGTCACCACCGGTACGGTGAGGGAAATGGTCGCCAGCACGGAGCCGAAGAACAGGTTCATTGCGCGCTGCACCTGATTGTTCAGCACCGCCTTGAGCGCGCCCAGACCCTCAGGGGACAGGATCAGCAGCGCCACCAGGAAACCGGTAAAGGCCACCGGGGCGTTCAGCTCGGTTAACAGCGTCTCCAGCGGGTTGGCGTTCATCTTGGTGACCGCGATAACCGCGATCAGATGCACGATCAGCCAAACCGTATGCCACGCGCTGCTGTGGGCCGACGGCTTACCGTGGTGCGGGTCATCATCGTCGCCGTCATCTTCATGCTCGTACACAAACAGGCTCTGGTGCGTTTTGGTTTGAATCAACAGAAACACGCCGTACATGGCGGCGGAAATCAGCGCGACCAGCAGTGCCTGACCGGTAGAAAAATTCGCGCCCGGCAGCGCCATCGGAAAGACCAGCACGATAATGGCCAGCGGGAAGAGGGCAATCAGATACTGTTTAATACCGAACAGGTTCATATACTGGGTCGCAAATTTGCGTCCGCCCAGCAGAAGGGAGAAGCCCACCAGGCCGCCCGTCACAATCATAATGATGGAGTAGAGCGTGTCGCGCATCAGCGTCGGGGCGGCATCGCCGGTCGCCATGAGCGCGGAAATCAGGCTGACTTCGAGAATAACGACAGAAAGGCTGAGAATTAACGAGCCGTACGGCTCGCCCAGACGGTGGGCCAGGACGTCCGCATGGCGAACGACGCTAAATGCGCTGGTTAAGATGCCGACCAGAGCAAGAATATTGATACCAACCACCACTGGCAGTGACTGACTGCTTCCCCAGAAGAGCAGCACAGCCAGTGCCAGAACCGGGAAAATGAGTGACGTCTCCTTGTGGCGGGTCTTTACCGCCTCGTGTGTTGCTGTCATGTGCTTCTCCATCAATGCAGGTGCTTGTAATTATAGATAGATTTTGAGGGCATTAAACTAACAGAAATCTGTTAAATACCCTTTATTTTTTACTTAATTTTACCCTTTGTCATGGTTTTCATGTTTGATGCCTGTAATAAGATATTTAATTTAAATAGTAATTAAATAACAATAGATTATGAATTTAGTTTAATCAGTATCTATTGCCGGGTGGCACCATGGCGTATCGTCGTCCACACTTACTCTTTAGCCAAAAGAGAGGTTAGTGATGCCATATAAAACGAAACGCGAATTACCCGATAACGTGAAAAACGTCCTGCCCGAACACGCCCAGGATATCTATAAAGAAGCATTTAACAGCGCATGGGATCAGTACAAAGATAAGGACGATCGGCGGGATGATGCCAGCCGGGAAGAGACGGCACACAAAGTCGCCTGGGCCGCAGTAAAACATGACTATGAGAAAGGAGACGATGATAAATGGCATAAAAAGAAATAGCCGTGAAATTATTCGCTGCCTTCATTTTGACTTTTCAGGCGGTTGAACTTCCGTTGTATTGCAACTGGTCCGCTAATTGCTTATCGTTATTTGACTGCTGGCAAAATGACCAGCACAGAATGTCGGGAAGGCGAATTACAGATGTCGCAAGGAAGCATGCAGTGGCGGAGGTGTAAAGTGTTAACGCGTGATTTCTTAATGAAGGCAGATTGTAAGACGGCATTTGGTGCTATTGAGGAATCGCTTCTCTGGTCAGCTGAACAACGTGCGGCGTCGCTCGCTGCCACGCTTGCCTGCCGCCCGGATGATGGCCCGGTATGGATTTTTGGCTACGGTTCACTGATGTGGAACCCGGCTCTCGAATTTGTTGAATCGGCAACGGGTACGTTGCCCGGCTGGCACCGCGCATTTTGCCTGCGCCTGACGGCCGGACGCGGCAGCGCCTGTCAGCCAGGGCGCATGCTTGCACTGAAAGAGGGCGGGCGCACCACGGGCGTGGCGTATCGCCTGCCGAATGCCACGCTCGAAGAGGAGCTGACGCTGCTCTGGAAGCGCGAGATGATCACCGGCTGCTATATGCCGAGCTGGTGCAAGCTGGAGCTTGACGACGGACGCACCGTAAACGCGCTGGTGTTTATTATGGATCCGCGCCATCCGCTGTATGAAGCGGACACCCGCACGCAGGTGATTGCCCCGTTAATTGCCGCCGCCAGCGGGCCGCTCGGCACCAACGCGCAGTATCTCTTCTCCCTCGATCAGGAGCTGACCCGCCTCGGCATGCAGGACGATTGTCTGAATGAGCTGGTGGTAAAGGTGAAGGCGTTGCTGGAAGGGAACCCACTCAACAGCACGCTGCGACCGGGTTTTGCCTGAGAATACGCCCGGCTCGCCGGGCGTTTAAATTACGCTGCCACGTAACTGACCGAATGTTCCAGCGACTGGCTGTGGCTGTCGATCAGAACATCCCACGTGCCGGTATACGGCACGGTTAGCCAGGCCTTATCATCCTGAACGGTCAGAATATCCGCCTGGGACTGCTTCTGTGCTTTCGCACTCATCAGATGAATACGACAGCGCTCTGAGCAACGCACCACCACCGTATCCCCGCCAAACAGTTTCAAACTTGTTTTCACCAGTGCCATTTATTTACCCCGTCGATTTTGCCCATCCCGAGCGTGATATTGTTCACAAAATACTCATTGCATAACACCAAAGAGGGAGGCGAGGGATGCTGATTTTGATCAAAAAATGGCATAACGTTTAAACAAAAATGACAAAATGCCTGAAAGCATTCAGCTGGCGCGGGTTTTACCCGGTAAACCCGCGCGGAAATAAAATTAAATGCGGAAATGGCCGGCGGTTTCAGCAAGGTCGCCCGCCTGGCTTTGCAATGCGCTGGCGGCCGCGGCGGACTGCACCACCAGCTCGGCGTTCTGCTGCACCATCCGGTCGAGATGGGTTACCGCGTGGTTGATCTCGTGAATGCCTTTCATCTGTTCGCTGGTCGCAATAGATATTTCGCGCATGATGCCGGAGACGCTGCCGATGCTGGATCGGATCTCATCCATGCTTTCCCCGGCCAGATGCACGTAGCGCGAGCCGGTGGCCACGCTGTCGGTGGTAGAGTCGATAAGCGATTTGATCTCTTTCGCCGCCTGGGCGCTGCGGCTGGCGAGGTTCCGCACTTCGCCGGCCACCACAGCGAACCCGCGCCCCTGCTCACCGGCACGTGCCGCCTCGACGGAGGCGTTCAGCGCCAGAATGTTGGTCTGGAAGGCGATGCCGTCGATCACACTGGTGATATCGCCAATTTTTGCAGAAGCCACTTCGATGGACTGCATGGTGCTGATGGCCTGCGAGACCACTTCACCGCCGCGCGCTGCGGCCGCAGAGGCCCGGCTTGCCTGGTCGTTGGCTTCTGCTGCCGATTCATTCGACTGGGTGACGGAGGCGGTTATCTCTTCCACGGCGCTGGCGGTTTCGCGAAGGCTGGACGCGGCCTGCTCGGTACGTCCGGAAAGATCCTGGTTGCCTGCCGCAATCTCCTGCGCGGCGTTTTTCACCGAGGCGCTGGCGTCGCGAAGCTGGACCATCACCACCGAGAGCTTATCGCTGAAGGCGTTAAACGCCTGTGCAATTTGCGCCACTTCGTCATCGCCGCTGTCCGGCAGGCGCTGGGAAAGATCGTTGGTGCCGTTGGCAATGCTGTGCATCGCGTCGCGAATGTCGGACAGGCGCTTAAGCAGGCGTGCAATCAGGACGTGAACAATAGCGCCGCTCAGGAGTGCCAGGATCACCAGCGAAATCGCCGACGCTTTCAGCAGGGAACGCATGCCGGAGGTGGCGTCGCTGCTATCGAGGGCGACCACCAGCAGCCAGTTCGTGCCCGGCACGGCTGAGGCGATAAAGGTTTTTTCCTCGTCATTCAGCGTTCCGTCGACCGGGTTACCACTTTTCAGCGCTGCAAGGTCGATGCCTTTGATCGTCTCGGCAAACGGCTTCAACGTCAGGGCCGGCTCGTTGGCGGCAATCACCGTGCCGTCGGTGTTCAGGAGTAACCCGCTGCTGGCAGGCGTGGGGTGGATACCGCGCACGTTCGCCACCACGCTATCCATGGCGACATCGCCCGCCACCACCGCTTTCAGAGTGCCATTCTCCTTCACCGGCACGGCAAATGTCACCACCAGCTTCCCGGTCCCGGCATCAACGTAGGGCGCCGTCACAACCGGGCCGTCCGTGCTCACCACCTGCTGGTACCAGGGGCGTATGGTCGGGTCATAATCCGCCGGGACGCCCGCCGGGTCGGAGAATTTCGCCGTCTTGCTGGCGTAGCCCACGTAGACGTTGGTGAAGCCGCCAGCCAGGGCAAGCTGCTTAAATACCGGAACGGGATCGTCAGCCAGCGCGATGCTCTGCGCGGAGGCAATCACCGTCATTTTGCTTTTGACCCAGTCGGCAATCGCCATGTTGTGGCTGGCGCTGGTGCTGGTCAGAATATCGCGCTGGGACTGCTGGTTATCCTGGCGCGTCACCTGGAAGTTAATAACGGTATTGAGAAGAAGGGCGACGACAAGGCAGCCTGTCGTCGCGGCGATAATGCGTGCGCGAATGGATCTGAACATAAGTGAAATACCTGCTGTGTTGTTTCCATGCCTATCGGCAACCCCGCAGGTAAACTTGATGCTGAAACCGCGTCCATAAGAAAATAATATTTTTACGGGTTTATTATTAAAAAGTTAATACTTTATCCGCGGTCAGCGTCCATTCGGCCAGTTCCACCAGCGTACCGATTTCCACGCCATCGATCAGCGGCAGCCCGGTAATACCTCGCCCGTCGGTGCAGGTCTTGCACAGTTTCACCGGTACATTTTGCGCGGTCAGGATCTCCAGCATCTGCTGAATGTTATAGCCCTCTGCCGGTTTCTGCCCCTTCAGCCCGGCAGTGACGGCGTCCGACATTAAAAAAAGCCGTAACGCCAGGTCGCTCTCTTTTTCGCGTAGCGCGATCGCCAGGCGCAGGCTGTTGAAAAGGGATTCGCTGCCGTAGGCCGCACCGTTGGCGACGATCACAATCTTCTGCATGTTGACTCCTGTTCTTTAAAAGGCACGAATATTGCTTAATTACCCGGAGTTTCGCTGTCCGGGAGAGTAAGCATGACATTAATGGCCGGCATTTCGCCAGGTGCAACCGAATGGCTCCAGCGCGCAAGGCGTATGCGCCGGGAGCAGCTCAGCAGGCTGGCGCAGCTGAACGTGCTGGTGCACGGCATTAGCCAGCTGGTGCATATGCTCCAGTGCGAGCGCGGGGCGTCCAACGTCTGGCTCTGCTCACAGGGTAAGCTCTACGCGCCTGAATGCAAAGCCAGCCGGGCGCTGGTGGACGAAAACCTTGCTGCACTGAATGACATTCTTGGAAAACAGTCCGCCTTCCCGGGAAGCGCCGTTTGCGAACGTATCGGCAATGCGCTGCTCACGCTTGAGACGCTTCCCGCGCTGCGCGACGGTGTAAGTCGGCAAACGCTGACGGCTCCGCAGGCAATGGAGCACTACTCCCGTATGCTGCGCCACCTGCTCAGTATCGTGCCTCAGCTTAATGACAGCATTGACGACCCGCAAATCGCGGGCCGTTTCGTCGCGCTTTATAGCCTGATGCAGGGGAAAGAGCTGGCAGGACAGGAGCGGGCCCTGGGGGCGATTGGCTTTACGCAGGGCTTTTTCGACGATGTGACGCGCCAGCGGCTGGTTGACCGCATTGACGGGCAGCAGGCCTGCTTTGAGATCTTTCTCTCCCACAGCCAGGCTGACGTGCAGACTATATTCTCACTCAACTGCCAGCCCGATCGTGAGACGGAGCAACTCCGGCGCGTGGCCTGTACCCGCCAGCCTGCCGCAGACAATGGCCATACCGCGCTCGCCTGGTTTGCGCTGCAAACGGCGCGGCTGGAGCATCTGCGCGCGCTGGAAGAGACGATCATCGCCGATCTGATGGTCGCGGTGGATGAGCGTATTCAGCGCGACGAGGCGTACCCGCTTCCAGGGGATGAAGAGGACGATCCGCTTGCTCACTACCCGGATAAACCGCTGCTGACCCTGGTTCGCCAGCAGGCGCGTGAAATAGAGCAGCTGTCCCGCCAGCTCGCGTCGCTGCGCGATACGCTTGAGGAGCGCAAAACCATTGATAAAGCCAAAAGCGTGCTTATGACCCATCAGCATATGAGTGAAGAGCAGGCCTGGACGACGCTGCGCAAAATGGCGATGGACAAGAACCAGCGCATGGTGGATATCGCCCGCGCGCTGCTTACGGTGAAGAGCGTGTGGCAGGTAACACCTAAGGAGTAGCTGCACAATCAGCGGGCATTTTATGCCTGATTGAGGTGCGTGGTCGCGCGCAAAACCCGGCTTCAGGCCCTGAAACAGAGTCTTCAGACCTGGCATTAGCTTTGCATTATTTAATTAACCATTTTTGACGGTGCGCCAACGGCGGTGCATCAGTCTTCGGGATAAAGGCGTCCAGCGGTGCTTCGGCACGGCGGGCGCTTTTTTTTGGCTTTTTTTCGGGAGCGGTTATGGCGGATTTGTCGAGACGGCGATTTTTGCAGGCCAGCATGCTGGCGAGTGGCGCAGTGCTATTACCAGGTGTAATGCAGGCCGCCTGGGCGGCAGGCTCGGATAAACCGGAACAGGAGACGGTGCGCGTCGGGTTTATCCCGCTGACCGACTGCGCGCCGGTGGTTATCGCAGCCCTGAAAGGCTTTGATAAAAAATACGGTATCACCCTTGTTCCCACCAAAGAGGCGAGCTGGGCGGCGGTGCGCGACAAGCTGGTGGCGGGGGAACTTGATGCCGCACACATTCTTTACGGCCTGCTGTACGGCCTGGAACTGGGCATCGCCGGCAAACCGCAGCAGATGGCGAACCTGATGACCCTCAACCAGAACGGTCAGGCCATTACGCTCTCCAGCGATCTGGCAGAGAAGGGCGTTCGCGACCTCGATGGGCTGAAAACGCTGATCGGGCAGCAAGCGCCGGGAACCTATACCTTCGCGCACACCTTCCCGACCGGGACGCACGCCATGTGGCTCTACTACTGGCTGGCCAGCGCGGGTATTAATCCGTTTGAGGACGTGCGAACGGTCGTCGTGCCGCCGCCGCAGATGGTGATGAACATGCGCATTGGCAACATGGTGGGCTTCTGCGTCGGCGAGCCGTGGAACGCGCGGGCGATTAACGACCGCATCGGTTTTACCGCCGCCACGTCGCAGTCTATCTGGGCCGATCATCCGGAAAAAATCCTCGGTACGCGCCGTGACTGGGTGGAGAAAAATCCGCACACCGCGCGGGCGCTGGTGAGCGCGGTGCTGGAGGCCGCGCGCTGGATCGAGGCATCCCCGGAAAACAAACGCGAAACCGCGCAGATCCTCTCCCGCCGGGCGTGGCTCAACTGCAAAGAACAGTATCTTACCGGGCGCATGCTCGGCGAGTACGACAACGGTCTGGGCCGGCGCTGGCAGGACGCGCACCCGATCCGCTTCTTCAACGAGGGGGCCGTCAGCTATCCGTATCTCTCCGACGGCATGTGGTTCTTAACCCAGTTCCGCCGCTGGGGCTTGCTCAAAGCCGCGCCGGACTACGCGGGCATCGCGCAGCGCATTAACCAGACCGCGGTCTGGCAGGATGCCGCCGCCGCGGTCGGCGGCATGTCCGCACCGTCATCACCGTACCGCAGCAGCACGCTGATGGACGGCACCGTCTGGAACGGCACCGATCCGGAAGGGTACGCCAGCCGTTTCGCTATTCACCGTAAAGGGGCCTGATTATGCCGCATCTGCAAAATACGAAACCACAACAGACGTCAGAGAGCGGGGAAGTGATTGTCCTGCCTCCGGTACAGGTTCGCCGCCGCACGCCCGCATTTGCGCGCCGGATGAACGATTTTTTACAGCGCGTAATCCCGGCGCTGCTCGGTCTCGGGCTGCTGGTGGTGCTCTGGCAGCTGGCAGCGATAAACAGCAAAGGTTTCCCGACGCCGCTCAGCACGCTTGATTCCGCTATTACCCTTTTCGCCGATCCGTTTTATCGCGACGGGCCTAACGATATGGGCATTGGCTGGAACGTGCTTGCTTCACTGCAGCGCGTTGCCATCGGCTTTGGCCTGGCGGCGCTGGCGGGCATACCGCTGGGTTTTTTGATTGGCCGCTTCACCTTTTTCGCGCGCATGTTTAACCCGCTGATTGCGCTTCTGCGCCCGGTCAGCCCGCTGGCCTGGCTGCCCATCGGCCTGCTGCTGTTCCAGAAGGCGGAGCCCGCGTCGAGCTGGACGATTTTTATCTGTTCCATCTGGCCGATGGTCATCAACACCGCCGAAGGCGTGCGCCGCATTCCGCAGGATTATCTCAACGTCGCCCGCGTATTGCAGCTTTCCGAGTGGACCATTATGCGCCGCATTCTTTTTCCGGCGGTGCTGCCCGCTGTACTGACCGGGGTGCGCCTCTCCATCGGCATCGCCTGGCTGGTGATTGTCGCCGCCGAGATGCTTACCGGAGGCCTCGGCATCGGCTTCTGGATCTGGAACGAGTGGAACAACCTCAACGTCGAAAACATTCTCATCGCCATCGTCATCATTGGCGTGGTCGGGCTGCTGCTGGAGCAGGGGCTGATGCTGATCGCCCGTCGCTTTAGCTGGCAGGAAAAATAAGGAGCGAACATGAAACCATTAATTCAGGTCCAGGCCGTGAGCCAGCGTTTTTCCACCGCCAGCGGCGAGTTTCTGGCGCTGCAAAACGTCTCTTTTGATATCCACGAGGGCGAAACCGTCAGCCTGATCGGCCACTCCGGCTGCGGCAAATCGACGCTGCTGAATCTCATCGCCGGCATTACGCTGCCGACGGAAGGCGGGCTGATTTGCGACAACCGCGAAATCGCCGGGCCGGGGCCCGAGCGCGCGGTGGTGTTCCAGAACCATTCGCTGCTGCCGTGGCTGACCTGCTTCGACAACGTGGCGCTGGCGGTGGATCAGGTGTTCCGCCACACCATGAGCAAGGCCGAGCGCAAAGCGTGGATAGAGCACAACCTTGACCGCGTGCAGATGGGCCACGCGCTGCACAAGCGTCCGGGGGAGATCTCCGGCGGCATGAAGCAGCGCGTCGGCATTGCCCGCGCGCTGGCGATGAAGCCGAAAGTGCTGCTGATGGATGAGCCGTTCGGCGCGCTGGATGCGCTGACGCGCGCCCACCTGCAGGACTCGGTGATGCAGATCCAGCAGGCGCTGAACACCACCATCGTGCTCATTACCCACGATGTGGACGAGGCGGTGCTGCTTTCCGATCGCGTGCTGATGATGACCAACGGCCCGGCGGCCACCGTCGGGGAGATCCTCCGCGTAGACCTGCCGCGTCCGCGCAACCGGGTTCAGCTGGCGGACGATAGCCGCTATCACCACATGCGTCAGCAGATCCTTCATTTCCTCTACGAAAAACAGCCGAAAGCGGCGTAGCGAGGGGGTTTTGATGCGACTGGTCATTATCGGGAATGGCATGGCGGCAACTCGGCTGATTGCTTCGCTCACCGGGCGTGCTTCCGGTCGGTTCGCTATCACCGTCATCGGTGATGAGCCGGAGCATGCCTATAACCGCATCCAGCTTTCGCCGGTGCTGGGCGGTGAAAAAACGGCTGCGGGCATCTGCCTTCAGGATGACCGCTGGTACCAGGAGCGGGGCGTAACGGTGCTGCGGGGTGAAAAGGCGCTCGCTGTGGACATGGACATGCGGGAAGTGCAAACCACCGCCCACACGCTGGGCTGGGATGCGCTGGTATTTGCTACCGGGTCAACGCCCTTTGTGCCGCCGATCCCTGGCGGTGATGCGCCGCATGTCTTCACGTTCCGTACCCTGGAAGATACCCGGGCCATTCAGGCGATCGCCGGTCCGGCGGTGGTGCTGGGGGGCGGCGTGCTCGGCGTAGAGACGGCGGCAGCGTTGGTGCGTTCAGGTGACAACGTCACGCTCGTTCATCGCGGTCCGTGGCTGATGGAGCAGCAGCTGGACCAGCAGGCGGGAATGCTGCTGGAAGAGGCGCTGGCGGCGCGGGGCGTTAGCTGTGAACTCGCCTCCGGTATCGCGGCGATTGACGGGAATAGCGTGACGCTGCTGAACGGACGCCGCGTCACCGCCGCGCGCGTGGTGCTGGCGACCGGTGTGCAGCCCAACGTCGCGCTGGCGCAGTCCAGCGGCATTCGCTGCGCGCGCGGCATCGTGGTGGATCACCAGATGCGGACTTCCAGGCCGAACGTCTACGCCATTGGCGAGTGCTGTGAGATTGACGGCCAGACGTTTGGCCTGGTCGCCCCCTGCCTGGCGCAGGCGGATATTCTCGCCGCGCGGCTGGCCGGGGACGTTACCGCGCCGTTTGCCCTGACAGATAACGGTATGCGCCTCAAGGTGACCGGCGTGGAGCTGTTCAGCCTCGGGCGTGCGGAAGCGCTGGAGAGCGATGTGGTCTGGAGTTCATGGGATCCGCTGACCCGTCACTATCGGCGTTTACTTATTCATCAGGGGGCGCTGGCTGGCGTGCTGCTGATGGGCGACTGCCGCAGCGCGGCAACATTTACCGATTTACTGGCAACGGCTGTGCCCGCCCACGCGGACTGGCTGTTCGATCGTTTCACTACGCAACCGCAGGTTGCAGGACAGAACGCTATGACAAAACCTACTCTGGTGGTGGTTGGGCACGGTATGGTCGGCCATCATTTCCTCGAAGACTGCGTTAACCGCAATCTGCATCAGCAGTATCAGATCGTTGTCTTTGGCGAGGAGCGCTATGCGGCCTACGATCGCGTGCATCTCTCGGAATATTTTGGCGGACGCAGCGCGGCGTCACTCTCGCTGGTGGAAGGGGATTTCTTTGCCAACAACGGCATTGAGCTGCGCCTGTCGCAGCAGATCGTCGCTATCGACCGCGACGCGCGCGTGGTACGTACCGCCAGCGGGCATGAAACGCACTGGGATAAACTGGTGCTGGCGACCGGCTCATACCCGTTCGTCCCGCCCGTGCCGGGCAACGATCTGCCGGGCTGCTTTGTCTACCGCACCCTTGACGACCTGGACAACATTGCGGCCCACGCCGCGGGCTCGCGCCGCGGCGTGGTGATTGGCGGCGGCCTGCTCGGGCTGGAGGCGGCGAATGCCCTCAGGCAGCTCGGGCTGGAAACCCATGTGGTGGAGTTTGCGCCCAACCTGATGGCGGTGCAGCTTGATAATGACGGCGCGGCGATGCTGCGCAGGAAAATCGAGGCGCTGGGCGTCGGCGTTCACACCAGTAAAGTCACCACGGAAATTGTCTCGACGGTCGACGGGCTGACGCTGCGCTTTGCCGATGGTGAACAGCTGGAAACGGACATGGTGGTCTTTTCTGCCGGCATTCGTCCGCAGGACGCACTGGCACGCAGCGGCGGGCTGGCTGTCGGCGAGCGCGGCGGGATCTGCATTGATGACGGCTGCCGGACCTCCGATCCGGACGTGCTGGCCATCGGTGAATGCGCGCTGTGGGAAGGGAAAATCTTCGGCCTGGTGGCGCCGGGCTACCAGATGGCGCGCGTGGCCGCCGCCGCGCTCGCGGGCGAAAATAAAACCTTCACCGGGGCAGATATGAGCACTAAGCTCAAGCTGCTCGGCGTGGACGTGGCGTCCTTTGGCGATGCCCACGGGCGCACGCCGGGAGCGCTAAGCTACCAGTGGACGCACGGCCCGCAGCAAATCTACAAGAAAATTGTGGTCAGCCACGACGGCAAAACGCTGCTGGGCGGCGTGCTGGTGGGTGATGCCAGCGAATACGCCACGCTGGTGCAGATGATGCTTAACGGCATCAGCCTGCCGAAAGAGCCGGAATCACTGATTTTACCCGCGTTGTCAGGCAGCGCGCCGAAAGCGCTGGGCGTGGCGGCGCTGCCGGAAAGCGCGCAGATCTGTTCGTGTCATAACGTCAGTAAAGGCGATATCTGCCGGGCGGTGAGCGCGGGCGCAGCGGATATCGGCGCCGTTAAGCAGTGCACCAAAGCGGCGACCGGCTGTGGCGGATGCAGCGCGCTGGTGAAGCAGGTGATGGAGTTCCAGCTTGCCGAGCAGGGCGTGGAGGTGAAAAAGGATATCTGCGAACACTTCCCGTACTCGCGTCAGGAGATTTACCACCTCGTGCGCGTCAACCATATCCACACCTTCGACCAGCTCATCAGCCGCTACGGTCAGGGCCACGGGTGCGAAATCTGTAAGCCGCTGGTGGGGTCGGTGCTGGCCTCCTGCTGGAACGAGTACCTGCTCAAGCCGGCGCATCTGCCGCTGCAGGACACTAACGACCGCTACTTCGCCAACATCCAGAAAGACGGAACGTATTCCATTGTGCCGCGTATGCCCGCAGGGGAAGTGACGGCAGACGGACTGATCGCTATCGGTCAGATTGCCAAACGCTACGGCCTGTACAGCAAAATCACCGGCGGGCAGCGTATCGATCTGTTTGGCGCCACTCTGGAACAGCTGCCGGAAATCTGGCAGGCGCTGGTGGAGGCCGGGTTTGAAACCGGGCACGCCTACGGGAAATCCCTGCGCACGGTGAAATCCTGCGTCGGGTCGACCTGGTGCCGCTACGGCGTGCAGGACTCCACCGGCCTCGCGGTCCGGCTGGAACACCGCTACAAGGGCCTGCGCGCGCCGCACAAAATCAAAATGGCGGTTTCCGGCTGCACCCGCGAGTGCGCGGAGGCGCAGAGCAAAGACGTGGGGGTGATTGCCACAGACAAAGGCTGGAACCTCTATCTGTGCGGCAACGGCGGCATGAAGCCGCGGCATGGGGATCTCTTCGCCAGCGATCTGGACGACGAAACACTGATCCGCACCGTCGACCGTTTCCTGATGTTTTATATCCGCACTGCGGATCGCCTGCAGCGCACCAGCACCTGGATGGACAACCTGGAGGGCGGCCTCGACTATCTGCGGGAGGTGATCCTCAACGACAGTCTCGGCATCGCCCACGAGCTGGAGCAGGAGATGGCCCGGGTAGTAGAGACGTACCAGTGCGAGTGGCAAACCACGCTCAACGATCCTGATCGCCTGGCGCTGTTCCGCACCGCGGTGAACCACGCACCGTCGGACGAAAGCAAGCGCTGGCAGGAGATCTGCGGCATTGACGATATCCCGGAGCAGGCGGGCATCGGCGCGCGGCTTGGCCGAAAACCGATTGCGCTGTTCCGCTTTGGAACGTCCGTTTATGCCCTGGACGATCTGGAGCCGGGCAGCAGCGCGAACGTGCTTTCGCGCGGCATCCTTGGCGATGCGGCGGGCGAGCCGGTGGTAATTTCCCCGCTCTACAAGCAGCGCATTCGTCTGCGCGACGGTTGTCAGGTGGAGAACGGTGAACCCGCGGTGCGCGCCTGGCCGGTAAAAATTGAAAACGGCCAGGTGTGGGTCGGAAACGAAGAGCTGGTAATGCGTGCGGAGGCCTCATGACGGATACCCGGACAACGTGCCCCTACTGCGGGGTAGGCTGCGGCGTGGTCGCCAGCGTGGAGGATGGCGCGGTCAGCGTTCGCGGGGATGAAACCCATCCTGCGAACTTTGGCCGCCTGTGCGTGAAAGGAGCAGCCCTGGGGGAGACGACGGGTTTGCAGGGGCGGCTTTTGCGCCCCGTTGTCGACGGACTTGAGGTTGACTGGGCGCAGGCGCTGAACGCGGCGGGTGAGCGGCTGCGGGAGATCGTCGACACATGGGGGCCGCAGGCGGTGGCGTTTTACGCCTCCGGCCAGCTGTTAACCGAGGATTATTATGCCGCCAACAAGCTGATGAAAGGGTTTATCGGCGCGGCGAACATTGATACCAACTCCCGGCTCTGCATGTCCTCGGCGGTGGTGGGCTACAAGCGTGCCTTCGGCGAAGACGTGGTGCCGTGCAGCTATGAGGATGTGGAAAACAGCGATCTGGTGGTGCTGGCTGGCTCGAACGCGGCCTGGACGCATCCGGTGCTCTATCAGCGCCTGGTGCAGGCAAAGCATAACAACCCGCAGATGAAGGTGGTGGTGATTGACCCGCGTAAAACCGCTACCTGCGATATTGTCGACCTGCATCTGGCGCTTAAACCCGGCAGCGACGCCGGGCTGTTTGTGGGGTTGCTCAATCTGATTCAGGACACCGATGAGTGGCCGGTTGCCCGCGTGGCGGCGTTTTGCGACCTTCCTTCAGAGAAAGTGGGGACTTTTTATGACTGGTTTGTCACCGCGCCGCGGGCGATAACGCTCTACACTATGGGGATCAACCAGTCCACCAGCGGCAGCGACAAGTGCAGCGCCATCATTAACGTTCATCTTGCCAGCGGGAAATTTAACCGTCCGGGCTGCGGCCCGTTTTCGCTGACCGGACAGCCAAACGCCATGGGCGGTCGTGAAGTGGGCGGGCTGGCGAACCAGCTGGCGGCGCATATGAACTTCGAGCCGGACGATCTCTCTCGGGTGGCGCGTTTCTGGGGAACGGAACGGCTGGCGCAGACGCCGGGCCTGATGGCGGTTGAGCTGTTTGACGCCATCGCCCGCGGCGAGGTGAAGGCGGTGTGGATCATGGGCACCAACCCTGCCGTGTCGCTGCCGGACAGCCACGCGGTGTGTCAGGCGCTGGCAGTGTGCCCGCTGGTGATGGTTTCTGAAGTGATGAAAGATACCGACACCAGCCGGTTTGCCCATATCCGTTTTCCGGCGCTGGGCTGGGGGGAGAAGGACGGCACGGTGACCAATTCCGAGCGGCGCATTTCGCGCCAGCGCGCGTTTCTGCCCGCGCCGGGCGAAGCGAAGCCTGACTGGTGGATCGTGGCTCAGATTGCAAAACGGCTGGGCTACGGCGAGGCCTTTGCCTGGGATCATCCGCACGAGATTTTTTGCGAGCATGCGGCGCTGACGGCCTTTGAAAACGACGGCACGCGGGCATTGAACCTGCATGAGCTGGCCGGGCTAACCCGTGAAGCGTGGGAGCGACTTGAACCTTATCAATGGCGAACGGGGGATTTCCCGCGCCGAAACCTGGTGCCGGTTGAGCCGCTGCCGCACGGCGCAACGACCACCGCGCTCTACCCGCTGATCCTTAACTCCGGGCGCATCCGCGACCAGTGGCACACCATGACCCGGACAGGATACGTACCCCGGCTGATGCAGCATATCGCGGAGCCGTTTGTTGAGGTCTGCGCCGCAGACGCGATCCGATTTGCCCTGTGTGACGGCCAGCTGGCGCGCATCAATTCCCCGCGCGGCGTCATGGTTGCCAGAGTGCGAATCAACGATGGAATACGGGAAGGCGAAGCATTTGCCCCGATGCACTGGAACGCTGAGTTTGCCCGCCAGGGTAAGGTGAACGCGCTGGTGGAAGGGCGCTGCGATCCGGCTTCGGGCCAGCCGGAGAGTAAACAAACCGCCGTCAGAATCATGCCCTGGCAGCCCGGCTGGCAGGGGGAGCTCTATGCCCGGGAATGGCCGGAAATACCCTCTTCGGTTCACTGGTGGCGTAAACCCTCGCGAATGACGATAGCAGGTGATAAGCCGCTGCTCCCGTGGGTCATGGATTATGCCAGCGGGCGCGGCTGGCAGCTGCAGGTTGCGCAAACCGGGGAACGCAGCAGCGTGCTGGCCTGGCACGAAGGCCATCTGATGCTCGGCTTCTGGGAAGGCACCGCGTTGCCCGAGCTGGCGCACCCGGTGATTGACGCCGCATTTCAGTCGCCACCCTCGACGCCCGCAGAGCGGCATGCGCTGCTGAACGGGCAGGGCGCGGGGAAGAGTGCCGATCCGGGGCGCATCATCTGCAGCTGTTTCAGTGTGGGAGAAAACGCGATACGGGAAGCGATTGCCGGAGGGTGTGATTCCGTAACCATGCTGGGCGCGCGGTTACGCTGCGGAACGAACTGCGGTTCGTGCGTGCCTGAGCTCAAAACAATGTTTCAGGAAATTCCGGAAAATTCCCCTTAAAGCTGCAAATGGGGAGAAATCGCGTTAAGGTAACTGGTGTTCTTACGTAAGCACCGGGTAATTCTTACGACATTGATGACTGTTTCTCCCCCTTTCCGAACGCTTGTTTTACTCTCCCTTGTTACTGCCGGAGCCGTTCATGGTGCTCCGAATTCCTTTATCCAGCAGGCACAAAATCCCTTTGATAACAACGGGGACAGTCTGCCCGATCTCGGCATGGCGGCCCCAACCGGGGAAGGGGAAAAGCATCTCGCCGAAATGGCGAAAGCCTTTGGTGAAGCCAGTATGACCGACAACGGCCTGACAACGGGCGAGCAGGCGCGGCAGTTTGCCTTTGGTCAGGTGCGCGACGCGGTGAGCGGCGAGGTGAACCAGCAGATTGAATCCTGGCTGTCACCGTGGGGGAATGCCAGCGTCAATTTGCTCGTGGATAATGAGGGCAAATTCAACGGCAGTAGCGGGAGCTGGTTTATCCCCTGGAACGATAACAACCGTTATCTGAGCTGGAGCCAACTCGGCCTGACGCAGCAGACGGATGGCCTGGTCAGTAACGCCGGAATCGGCCAGCGCTGGGTGGCCGGGAAATGGCTGCTGGGCTACAACACCTTTTACGACAACCTGCTGGATGAGAACCTGCAGCGTGCCGGGCTGGGTGCGGAGGTGTGGGGAGAAAATCTGCGGCTGTCGGCTAACTACTATCAGCCTTTTGCCAGCTGGCGCGACAGCTCTGACGTCCAGGAGCAGCGCATGGCGCGGGGATATGACGTTACCGCCAAAGCCTGGCTGCCGTGGTTTCATCACCTGAACACCAGCGTCAGCGTCGAGCAGTATTTTGGCGACAACGTCGACCTCTTCAACAGTGGAACTGGCTATCACAACCCGGTAGCGGTCAATCTCGGGCTTAACTATACCCCCGTGCCGCTGGTGACACTGACCGCCGCGCATAAGCAGGGCGAAAGCGGAGAGAGCCAGAATAACCTCGGGCTGAAGCTCAACTATCGCTTCGGCGTGCCGCTGGTTAAGCAGCTCTCCGCCGGAGAGGTTGCGGCCACGCGATCCCTGCGCGGAAGCCGCTATGACTCGCCGGAGCGTAACAGCCTGCCGGTGATGGAGTTCCGCCAGCGAAAAACGCTCTCCGTCTGGCTGGCAACCCCGCCGTGGGACCTGAAGGGGGGCGAAACCGTTATGCTGAAGCTACAGGTGCGCAGCACCCACGGCATCCGCCAGATCCACTGGCAGGGTGATACCCAGGCCTTAAGCCTGACGTCACCGGGGAAAAGTAACAGCACCGACGGCTGGAGCGTGATTATGCCGGCCTGGAATGACGGCGAGGGGTCGACAAACCGTTGGCATCTTTCGGCGGTGGTGGAAGATGAGAAGGGCCAGCGCGTCTCGTCCAATGAGATCACGCTTGCTGTGGTGCAGCCGCTGGCCGCATTACCTGACGACGACCCGCGCTGGAAGCTGCTGCCGGATGAGTAATGCTTAAAAAATGCGTTCCTGATGGACCCACACCGCGGCTTCAACGCGGGATTTTAGCTTCATTTTCTTCAGCATATGCTTCACGTGCACTTTGACCGTGCTTTCGGTGATATCCAGACGGCGGGCGATCATTTTGTTCGGCAGGCCCTGAGCGATCAGTTTAAGAATATCGCGTTCGCGCGGCGTTAACTGGCTGACGTCACGGTCAGACGTGGCACGGTTCGCCCGCAGGCTGGCGGCCAGCACCGGCGTCAGGGCCTCGCTCAGCACCATCTCGCCTGCAGCCGCCTGCTGCAGCGCCTTCAGCAGGTCTTCCGGCTCCATATCCTTCAGCAGATAGCCATCCGCGCCGCGCTTCAGCGCCGTGACCACATCCTCTTCGTGGTTGGAGACGCTAAATACCACCACGCGACCGGAAAGGGATTTCTCGCGCAGCTTGTCGAGCGTTTCCAGACCGTTCATGCCGGGCATGTTGAGATCGAGCAGGATCAGATCGGGATCGAGGGATTCGGCAAGCTCAATGCCCTGTTCACCGTTACTGGCTTCGCCAACCACGGTAATATCGGGTGCCATGCTGACCAGCTGTTTTACGCCAGTACGCAGCATCGGATGGTCGTCAATCAACAGGATGGATGCCGGTTCCTGATTAGTCATGGGTTTCTCCTTGAGCAGTTGTAAGCGGTTTTTCGGGAATGAAGGTGACCACGACTTCCGTGCCCCCCGTCTCTCTCCGGCGAACCTGGCAATCACCGCGCAGGCTTTGGGCGCGGTCTCGCATAATGATTAAACCGTAGTGGTTAGTGCGTTCGGCGTTTTCCGGCACGCCGCGGCCGTTGTCGTAAACCGTCAACCTGACCTGGTTAGCGTGCTGGCTGACGGTGACCGTAACCGCCGTCGCTTCAGCGTGTTTAAGCACGTTGCTCAGCGCTTCGCGGGCGATCTGCAGCAGATGAATCGCCTGATGGGAAGGGACAAACCGCGGGGGGAGCTGGTAATCCAGCTTCACCGGGAAGCCCAGCCGGGCGCTAAATTCCTGACAGCTGGATTCCAGCGCCGGGCGCAGGCCCGGCTCGGTCAGCTGCAGGCGGAAGGTGGTCAGCAGCTCGCGCAGCTGTACCCAGGAGGTGTTCAGCTCGTTGCGGATCTGGCTCAGCAGCTGTTTATTGCTTTCCGGCATCTCCGCGTCCTGCATCTGCAGGCAGCTCACCTGCATTTTCATACAGGAGAGCGACTGGGCGATAGAATCGTGGAGCTCGCGGGCAATGGTCGCGCGCTCTTCCATGACGATCAGCTGCTGCTGCTTTTCCTGATGTCGGTCTAGCGCCAGCGTGGCCGTTAGCTGTTCAACCAACGTATCAACCAGCTGCTGCTGGTCGTGGCTCAGATGACGCCCGGCTGGCAGCGTTGCCAGCAGAATACCGTACTGGGTATGGCTGTCCGTCAGCCGCCACTTCAGGGTAGTGCCGCCAGTAGTCTGCAGCGGCAGGCCGCGCGGGCACAGGTGACAGCCTTTATCATCGCAGGACATGTCGGACTGACAGGTAAACTCCTGATGATTATCTTCATCTTCCACATCGTAAACCCGCAGCTCCAGATCATGCAGCAGGGTCAGATTTTGCAGGCCGTTCAGCACCGGCGAAAGGCGTTCACATAACGGCACCTGCATGTGCAGCCGACGGTTGGCCTGCCAAAGGAAGGAGAGGATTTCGTTTTTCTGCTCCAGCCCGGCCGTTTTTTCCTGCACGCGCTGCTCCAGCACCGCATAGCTTTCAGAGAGCTCCGCCGACATGGTGTTCAGTGCCTGGCCGAGCATGGCCATCTCGTTGCGACCGCTGATGTGCGTACGCTGGGTAAAATCTCTGTTCGTCACGGCGCGCGCCATCGCCAGCAGCTGTTTCCACGGATTCAGCAGCCGCGCCCGGAGCCAGATAATGGTGAAGATCAGCAGCAGGCCCATAAACAGCGCCATGGCACGGTGTACCATCACCACCCGGTCGATGCGTAATTCGGTGGTTTGGTCGAAAGAGGAGACCAGCGCGTCAATGCGGGATACGAAACCCGCTACGTCCTGCGCAACGGTTTCGGCGCTGCGCGCCTGTTTCAGGCCGGGTTCCAGCTGGGTGTGCCAGTAGCCCTGCAGGGCTTTAAGCTGAGATTGCTGGCCGGCGCGGATGGCGGCGTTTTCCAGTTCAGGGCTGAAGGCCGTGCGCTCCATTTCATCAATCAAGGGCCGATCGCCCTGCGTCAGAGGAACCGACGCCAGCAGACGATAACTCTGCATGCGTAGCGAGCCTGCCTCGTTGATGGCATGTGCATTACCCTGTACTCCCTGTACCAGCCAGCCGGAAATCGCCATGCCAGTCACGCCAAGGGCGGTAGACAGCAAAACAATCAGGGCTAGCTGATTCACGAGAGTCAGCGGTGATAAACATCTTTTTAACATAGAGTTGCCGGGCTCCTGACGTGGCCTGCTTGCAGGAATGGCGTTATTCTGGTGCATACCCTGGAGTATACCCATACCAATAAAGGATTACCCCTAAATTGCCAACGGAGTATAGGCGAAGAAGCGGTGGTAGCAAGGAACCGTCAGTACAGTGAAAAACCACGTCTTTTTTACCGAATTATTCTACTCACTAAGGATAAGCCCTTTTTTTGCGCCGCAAATCCCCGAACTTTTCCTTTGATTTATATCAACTTACCGCCGCCCTAAAACCCTAATGTTTGCAGCATCATTCGAGAATCAGAGGTGTCTATGAGTCACTCATCCGCTCCCGAAAGGGAAAATGGTGCCGTTATTACAGACTGGCGTCCAGAGGATCCGGCGTTCTGGCAACAGCGCGGCCATCGTGTAGCAAGCCGGAATCTGTGGATTTCCGTTCCGTGTCTGCTTTTAGCGTTTTGCGTATGGATGTTGTTTAGCGCGGTCGCGGTAAACCTGCCGAAAGTAGGGTTTACGTTCACGACCGATCAGCTGTTTATGTTGACCGCATTGCCGTCGCTGTCTGGCGCGCTGCTGCGTGTTCCATACGCGTTTATGGTGCCGGTCTTCGGCGGCCGCCGCTGGACGGCGTTCAGTACGGGCATCATGATCGTCCCTTGCGTGTGGCTTGGCTTCGCGGTGCAGGATACCTCCACGCCGTTCAGCGTGTTCGTGATTATCTCCCTGCTGTGCGGTTTTGCGGGGGCTAACTTTGCCTCCAGCATGGCGAACATCAGCTTCTTCTTCCCGAAAGCGAAGCAGGGCGGCGCGCTGGGCATTAACGGCGGTCTGGGCAACATGGGCGTGAGCGTGATGCAGCTGATTGCGCCGCTGGCGATCTCTGTTTCTATTTTTGCCGCCTTCGGCGGCGGTGGCGTCGAGCAGGCGGATGGTTCTTCCCTCTACCTGCAGAACGCGGCCTGGATTTGGGTCCCGTTCCTGGTGGTCTTCACCCTGGCAGCCTGGTTCTTTATGAACGATCTGAGCGCGTCAAAGGCCTCTTTGAGCGAGCAGCTGCCGGTGCTGAAGCGTGGACACCTCTGGGTGATGGCGCTGCTGTATCTGGCTACCTTCGGTTCGTTTATCGGCTTCTCAGCGGGCTTTGCGATGCTGTCGAAAACCCAGTTCCCGGACGTGCAGATCCTGCAGTTCGCTTTCTTCGGCCCGTTCATTGGCGCACTGGCGCGCTCGCTGGGCGGTATGATCTCTGACCGTCTGGGCGGTACCCGCGTGACGCTGGTGAACTTTATTGTGATGGCGGTCTTCTGTGCGCTGCTGTTCCTGACGCTGCCTGCTGACGGGCAGGGCGGTAGCTTCATCGCCTTCTTCGCCGTGTTTATGGTGCTGTTCCTGACCGCCGGACTGGGGAGTGCTTCCACCTTCCAGATGATCTCCGTGATCTTCCGCAAGTTGACGATGGATCGCGTGAAAGCGCAGGGTGGAAGCGAAGAGCAGGCCATGCGTGAAGCGGCGACAGATACGGCTGCGGCGCTGGGCTTTATCTCTGCGATTGGCGCCATTGGCGGCTTCTTTATCCCGAAAGCGTTCGGTATCTCGCTGGACCTGACCGGCTCTCCGGCAGGCGCCATGAAAGTCTTCCTCGTCTTCTATATCGCCTGCGTTGTGATTACGTGGCTGGTATATGGCCGTAATACCAAGAAAAATAAGTAAGTGTGATTATCCGTTTGCGCGGCCTTCGGGCCGCGTTTTTTTTGGTCGAATAATAGTTACAACATACTGAAAGCTTTTACAGCAGTCACCTGCGGGTAACATTGTGATCGCCATCGCGTTGCAGGCTGGTCTACCCCTTAATACCTGAGATGTTAAATTTTGCCCGGGTTATTGTACGATGAATGAAAAATGTCTTTATAAATCATTTATTTATTTATTTATTTATTTTAAAAATATACCGCTTTGGTGGTATTTAGTCTAACCCCTCCTTTTAAAGTCCCTCTTCGTCTTGATCGTTATCAATTCTCCTCCTCTTTCAGGGCGTTACCTTCGCTGCAAATCAGCAATGTCGATTTAGAGAGCCACAGGCTCCACACAGGAGATACCCGATGAGCAAATTTTTGGACCGGTTTCGCTACTTCAAACAGAAGGGTGAAACGTTTGCCGATGGGCACGGCCAGGTTCTGGATACCAACCGGGACTGGGAAGACGGTTACCGCCAGCGCTGGCAGCATGACAAAGTCGTCCGTTCTACCCACGGCGTAAACTGCACTGGCTCATGTAGCTGGAAGATTTTCGTTAAAAACGGTCTGGTGACCTGGGAAATGCAGCAGACCGACTATCCGCGCACCCGCCCGGATATGCCAAACCACGAACCGCGCGGCTGCCCGCGTGGCGCCAGCTACTCCTGGTATCTCTACAGCGCTAACCGTCTGAAATACCCTCTGATGCGTAAGCGCCTGATGAAAATGTGGCGTGAAGCGAAAGTGCAGCACAGCGATCCGGTGGATGCCTGGGCGTCCATCATTGAGGACGCCGACAAAGCGAAAAGCTTCAAGCAGGCTCGCGGTCGCGGTGGCTTCGTTCGCTCTTCCTGGAAAGAGGTGAACGAGCTGATTGCCGCCTCCAACGTCTACACCGTCAAAACCTACGGTCCTGACCGCGTGGCGGGCTTCTCGCCAATCCCGGCGATGTCGATGGTCTCTTACGCCTCCGGGGCTCGCTATCTGTCACTTATCGGCGGTACCTGCCTGAGCTTCTACGACTGGTACTGTGACCTGCCGCCTGCGTCTCCGCAAACCTGGGGCGAGCAGACCGATGTGCCGGAATCCGCGGACTGGTACAACTCAAGCTACATCATTGCCTGGGGCTCTAACGTACCGCAGACCCGTACCCCGGACGCGCACTTCTTTACCGAAGTTCGTTACAAAGGGACCAAAACCGTTGCGGTCACCCCGGACTACGCCGAAATCGCCAAGCTGTGCGACCTGTGGCTGGCGCCGAAACAGGGTACCGACGCCGCGATGGCGATGGCGATGGGCCACGTCATGCTGCGTGAATTCCATCTCGACAAGCCAAGCCAGTACTTTACCGACTACGTGCGTCGCTACACCGACATGCCGATGCTGGTGATGCTGGAAGAGCGTGAGGGCTACTATGCCGCGGGCCGCACGCTGCGCGCTGCCGATCTGGTGGATTCGCTGGGCCAGGAAAACAACCCTGAGTGGAAAACCGTTGCGTACAACAGCAACGGCGAGCTGGTAGTGCCAAACGGCTCTATTGGCTTCCGCTGGGGAGAGAAGGGCAAGTGGAATCTTGAGCAACGCAACGGCACCACCGGCGAAGAGACGGAGCTGCGTCTGAGCATGCTGGGCAGCCAGGACGAGATTGCCGAGGTCGGCTTCCCGTACTTTGGCGGTGAAGGTTCCGAGCACTTTAACAAGGTCGAACTGAAAAACGTTCTGATGCACAAGCTGCCGGTTAAGCGCCTGCAGCTGGCCGACGGCTCAACTGCACTCGTCACCACCGTTTATGACCTGACCATGGCGAACTACGGCCTGGAGCGCGGTCTGAACGATGAAAACTGCGCAACCGGCTATGACGACGTGAAGGCGTACACCCCGGCCTGGGCGGAGCAGATCACCGGCGTACCGCGCGCGCAGATCGTTCGTATTGCCCGCGAGTTTGCGGAAAACGCCGACAAGACCCACGGTCGCTCTATGATCATCGTCGGCGCCGGTCTGAACCACTGGTATCACCTCGATATGAACTATCGCGGTCTGATCAACATGCTGATCTTCTGCGGCTGCGTTGGTCAGAGCGGCGGCGGCTGGGCGCACTACGTGGGCCAGGAAAAACTGCGCCCGCAGACCGGCTGGCAGCCGCTGGCGTTTGCCCTCGACTGGCAGCGTCCGGCACGCCACATGAACAGCACCTCCTACTTCTATAACCACTCCAGCCAGTGGCGCTACGAAACGGTCACCGCGCAGGAACTGCTGTCGCCGATGGCGGATAAATCCCGCTACAGCGGCCACCTGATTGACTTCAACGTGCGCGCTGAGCGTATGGGCTGGCTGCCTTCTGCGCCGCAGCTGGGCACTAACCCGCTGCGCATTGCACAAGAGGCGAAGCAGGCGGGGATGTCGCCGGTGGACTACACCGTGAAATCATTGAAGGATGGCTCAATCCGCTTCGCGGCAGAACAGCCTGAAAACGGTAAAAACCATCCGCGTAACCTGTTCATCTGGCGCTCCAACCTGCTGGGCTCGTCCGGTAAAGGCCACGAGTACATGCTGAAATACCTGCTCGGTACCGAAAACGGTATTCAGGGTAAAGATCTCGGCAAGCAGGGCGGCGTGAAGCCGGAAGAGGTGGAGTGGAAAGATAACGGTCTCGACGGCAAGCTGGATCTGGTGGTGACCCTCGACTTCCGTCTGTCCAGCACCTGCCTGTACTCCGACATTGTGCTGCCAACTGCGACCTGGTACGAAAAAGACGATATGAATACCTCGGATATGCATCCGTTTATTCATCCGCTGTCTGCCGCCGTTGACCCGGCTTGGGAATCGAAAAGCGACTGGGATATCTACAAAGACATCGCGAAGAAATTCTCCGAAGTCTGCGTGGGGCACCTGGGCAAAGAGACCGACGTGGTGACGCTGCCAATCCAGCACGACTCCGCCGCCGAGCTGGCGCAGCCGCTGGACGTGAAGGACTGGAAAAAAGGCGAGTGCGACCTGATCCCGGGCGTAACCGCGCCGCACATTATTCCGGTTGAACGCGACTACCCGGCAACCTACGAGCGCTTTACCTCTATCGGCCCGCTGATGGAGAAAATCGGCAACGGCGGGAAAGGGATCGCCTGGAACACCCAGAGCGAAATGGACCTGCTGCGCAAGCTCAATTACACCAAAGCGGACGGCCCGGCGAAAGGCCAGCCAATGCTGAACACGGCGATTGATGCGGCAGAGATGATCCTGACCCTGGCCCCGGAAACCAACGGCCACGTGGCGGTGAAAGCCTGGGCGGCACTGAGCGAGTTCACCGGCCGCGACCATACGCATCTGGCGACGAATAAAGAGGAAGAGAAAATCCGCTTCCGCGATATTCAGGCGCAGCCGCGCAAGATTATCTCCAGCCCGACCTGGTCAGGTCTGGAAGATGAGCATGTGTCCTATAACGCGGGCTACACCAACGTTCACGAGCTTATCCCGTGGCGCACCCTGTCCGGCCGTCAGTCGCTGTATCAGGATCACCAGTGGATGCGCGACTTCGGCGAAAGCCTGCTGGTGTATCGTCCGCCAATCGACACCCGCTCCGTGAAAGCGGTGATGGGCGCGAAATCCAACGGTAACCCGGAGAAAGCGCTGAACTTCCTGACGCCGCACCAGAAGTGGGGTATCCACTCCACCTACAGCGACAACCTGCTGATGCTGACCCTTTCTCGCGGCGGTCCGATTGTCTGGATGAGCGAAACGGACGCCAAAGATCTGGGTATCGAAGATAACGACTGGATCGAAGTGTTCAACAGCAACGGCGCCCTGACGGCGCGTGCGGTGGTGAGCCAGCGCGTACCGGCCGGGATGACCATGATGTACCACGCGCAGGAGCGTATCGTTAACCTGCCGGGGTCCGAGATCACCGAGCAGCGCGGCGGTATTCACAACTCCGTGACGCGTATTACGCCGAAGCCGACCCACATGATCGGTGGCTATGCGCAGCTGGCCTACGGCTTTAACTACTACGGCACCGTAGGATCGAACCGCGATGAGTTCGTGGTGGTACGTAAGATGAAGAACATTAACTGGTTAGACGGCGAAGGTAATGACCAGGTACAGGAGAGCGTAAAATGAAAATTCGTTCACAAGTCGGCATGGTGCTGAATCTGGATAAATGCATCGGCTGCCACACCTGCTCGGTCACCTGTAAAAACGTCTGGACCAGCCGCGAAGGTATGGAGTACGCCTGGTTCAACAACGTGGAGAGCAAGCCGGGCACCGGTTTCCCGACCGACTGGGAAAACCAGGAGAAGTGGAAGGGCGGCTGGATCCGTAAAATTAACGGCAAGCTGCAGCCGCGCATGGGCAACCGCGCGATGCTGCTGGGTAAAATCTTCGCTAACCCGCACCTGCCGGGCATCGAGGATTACTACGAGCCGTTTGATTACGACTACCAGAACCTGCACAACGCGCCGGAAAGCAAACACCAGCCGATCGCCCGTCCCCGTTCGCTGATCACCGGGAAGCGCATGGACAAAATTACCAGCGGTCCAAACTGGGAAGAAATTCTGGGCGGCGAGTTCGAAAAACGCGCCAAAGACCAGAACTTCGAGAACATGCAGAAGGCGATGTACGGCCAGTTCGAAAATACCTTCATGATGTACCTGCCGCGCCTGTGCGAGCACTGCCTCAACCCGGCGTGCGTGGCGACCTGCCCAAGCGGCGCCATCTACAAGCGTGAAGAAGATGGCATCGTGCTGATCGACCAGGACAAATGCCGCGGCTGGCGCATGTGCATCACCGGCTGCCCGTACAAAAAAATCTACTTCAACTGGAAGAGTGGTAAATCAGAGAAGTGCATCTTCTGCTACCCGCGTATCGAAGCCGGTATGCCGACCGTTTGCTCTGAGAGCTGCGTGGGCCGTATTCGCTACCTCGGCGTGCTGCTGTACGACGCGGACGCGATTGAAAATGCCGCGAGCACCGAGAACGAGAAAGATCTGTACCAGCGTCAGCTGGACGTGTTCCTCGATCCGAACGATCCGAAGGTGATTGAGCAGGCGCTGAAAGACGGCATTCCGCAGAGCGTCATCGACGCGGCGCAGCAGTCTCCGGTGTACAAAATGGCGATGGACTGGAAGCTGGCCCTGCCGCTGCACCCGGAATACCGCACCCTGCCGATGGTCTGGTACGTGCCGCCGCTGTCACCGATTCAGTCTGCCGCTGACGCGGGCGAACTGGGCAGCAACGGCATTCTGCCGGACGTGGAAAGCCTGCGTATCCCGGTTCAGTACCTGGCTAACCTGCTGACCGCGGGGGATACCCAGCCGGTACTGCTGGCGCTGAAACGTATGCTGGCGATGCGTCACTTCAAACGTGCGGAAACCGTTGACGGCGTTAACGATACTCGCGCGCTGGAAGAGGTGGGCCTGACTGAAGCGCAGGCGCAGGAGATGTACCGCTACCTCGCAATTGCCAACTACGAAGACCGTTTCGTGGTGCCGAGCAGCCACCGCGAGCTGGCCCGAGAGGCCTTCCCGGAGAAAAATGGCTGCGGCTTTACCTTCGGTGACGGTTGCCACGGGTCTGACAGCAAATTCAACCTGTTCAACAGCCGCCGCATCGACGCTATGGATGTGACCAGCAAAACGGAGCCGCACCAATGATTGAACTCGTCATTGTTTCGCGTCTGCTCGAGTACCCGGATGCTGCGCTTGCGCAGCATCAGCAGGAACTCTTTGATGCACTCGCGTCATCTGAAAACCTGGACAAAGAGGACGCCCAGAGGCTTGGCGTTTTCCTCCGCGATCTGCTGGCGCGCGATCTTCTGGATGCCCAGGCGGACTATAGCCAGCTGTTTGACCGCGGGCGCGCGACGTCGCTGCTGCTGTTTGAACACGTTCACGGGGAATCCCGCGACCGCGGTCAGGCGATGGTGGATCTGATGGCCCAGTATGAACAGCACGGCCTGCAGCTCGACAGCCGCGAGCTGCCGGATCACCTGCCGCTGTACCTTGAGTATCTGGCACAGCTGCCGAAAGAAGAGGCGCTGGGCGGTCTGCAGGACATCGCGCCGATTCTGGCGCTGCTCGGCGCGCGTCTTCAGCAGCGCGAGAGCCGCTATGCGGTACTGTTCGACCTGCTGGTGAAGCTGGCTAACGCCTCTGTAGACAGTGAAAAAGTGGCGGAGAAAATCGCGGATGAAGCCCGCGACGATACCCCGCAGGCGCTGGATGCGGTCTGGGAAGAAGAGCAGGTGAAATTCTTTGCTGACCAGAACTGCGGGGAGTCTGAAATCTCGGCTCACCAGCGTCGTTTTGCCGGCGCGGTTGCCCCGCAATATTTGAATATCTCTAACGGAGGACGGCACTAATGCACTTCCTGAATATGTTCTTCTTTGACATTTACCCGTATATCGCGGGCACCGTGTTCCTGGTGGGAAGCTGGCTGCGCTATGACTACGGCCAGTACACCTGGCGTGCTGCCTCCAGCCAGATGCTGGATCGTAAGGGGATGCACGTCGCGTCTAACCTGTTCCACATCGGGATCCTGGGGATTTTTGCCGGTCACTTCCTGGGGATGCTTACGCCGCACTGGATGTACGAAGCGTGGCTGCCAATTGAGGTGAAGCAGAAGATGGCGATGATCGCCGGCGGTGCCTGCGGCGTGATGACCCTGGTAGGTGGCCTGCTGCTGCTGAAGCGTCGTCTGTTCAGCCCGCGCGTGCGTGCGACCACTACCGCAGCGGACATCCTGATCCTCTCCCTGCTGATGGTGCAGTGCGCGCTGGGCCTGCTGACCATTCCGTTCTCGGCGCAGCATATGGACGGCAGCGAGATGATGAAGCTGGTGGGCTGGGCGCAGTCCGTGGTGACCTTCCACGGCGGAGCGTCTGAGCACCTGGACGGCGTGGCGTTTATCTTCCGCGTTCACCTGGTGCTGGGGATGACGCTGTTTGTGCTGTTCCCGTTCTCCCGCCTGGTGCACATCTGGAGCGCGCCGGTGGAGTACCTGACGCGCAAATACCAGATTGTGCGTGCCCGCCGCTAATTCAGCGTTTTGATACTCACCCCGCATTCGCGGGGTTTTTTTTCGCCCCAGCCCAGGTTGTTGCCCGCCGCAGCAAACAGGATCAACGCGCCGCCCGCCAGCTGCGTCAGGTTCAGCGAGTGTCCGAACACCAGATTATCGACAACAATCGCCACCACCGGATAGATAAACGACAGGGAACCGGTTATGGGGGTAGGCAGCTTCTGAATCGCGCTATACAGCAGCTGGTACATTATGCCGGTATGGACGATGCCGAGCGTAAGCAGGATCGGCCAGGGGAAATCACCGGAAAAAGTCGGCAGGCTGGCAAACGGCAGAAGCATCACGACGCCCGTCAGCACCTGAATAAAAGCAATATGCTGCGGTGCGATGGTTTTCAGTTTGCGCGCAATGATTGCCGTCAGCGCGTAGAAGAAGGCCGCGGCCATGGCCAGACCGATACCGGTGAGCCATTCAGTGCCGTGGGCACCGGTCAGTTCGCTGGAGAGCAGTATTACCACACCGCCAAAGGCGAGGAACAACCAGCCCCATTTCACCAGGCTGACGCGCTCGCCTAAAAACATCCCCATCAGGACCAGCATAAACGGCTGTGTGTTATAGACCACGGTAGAGAGGCCAATAGAGATGCGTTCATAGGCTGCGAAGAGCAGCAGCCAGTTCACTACTAAAGCCACACCGCCGAGAATCGCCAGCAGCAGCGTGGTGCAGGTAAGGGGACTAAAGGGCTTTCGACTTACCCGGATAAAAATAAAAAGCGCCATTGCCCCAATAAGGCAGCGCCAGAACACCACTTCCGTTACCGGCAGACCGCTGAGCAAAACAAACGCCCCGATAGAGCCGGAAATTAACATCGCCAGGCTCATTTGCCAGACGCCTTTATGGAAATCGCGCATCATCCACCTCCTGATTGAATGACGCTATTGTCGAAAAATGCTGTCGGGTTTTACAGGGGTGATATAAGGTTGAAAGTGTTAACTGCTTTTTAAAATTAGGTGAAACGAGTGGAATACCTTATTGATGATATCGACCGGCAAATTTTATCCTGCCTGGTAGAAGATGCGCGCATGTCTTTGAAGGTGCTCAGTGGCCGCATCGGTCTGACCTCACCCAGCACGGCAGAGCGTCTGAAGCGGCTGGAAGAGCGGGGCGTGATTCAGGGATATGGTGCGCGGGTGAATCTGGCCGCGCTGGGGTATACGCTGCAGGCGCTGGTGCGCGTGCGGCCTCTGCCGGGGCTGTTGCATAAGGTGGATAAATACATTCAGGCGATGCCGGAGTGTATTGAGAGCGACAAGGTGACCGGGGAAGACTGCTTTGTGATTAGGCTGGTGGTGCGATCGATAGAGCAACTGGATGCGCTGCTGGACGGGCTGGCGGAGCATGCCCAGTGTAATACGTCGATTGTGAAGAGTTCGCCGGTGAAGCGCCGGTTGCCGCCGATGTAGATTTCTGTTGCCGGGTGGCGGCTGCGCCTTACCCGGCCTGCGAAGGTTGATTCGTTTCGGTTTTGTTATGACGTTTGGATTTTATTGAAAGCGATGGTGGTGGGGGAAGGATTACTCGGCGCGTTGCGCCTCGCCCTTCGGGTCGTTGCCTGCGGCAAGGCTTTCTCGCTACGCTCGAATCGAAGCTTCTCATCCTTCCCCGTTATGGGAATACATGATGCGCAGTGCGAATAGAAAATTTAAGGTCATTTGGAAGTGATGGTGGTGGGGGAAGGATTCGAACCTTCGAAGTCGATGACGGCAGATTTACAGTCTGCTCCCTTTGGCCGCTCGGGAAC